>Ga0256832_1000022_pt1 | contig 100533 bp, 90 predicted proteins | sample 134614metaG_FD_190534 | JGI IMG/M metagenome (GOLD analysis project Ga0256832, IMG submission 190534) | Hydrothermal vent microbial communities from Lau Basin, Pacific Ocean - 134-614 | ecosystem: Environmental > Aquatic > Marine > Hydrothermal vents | place: Pacific Ocean: Lau Basin...
CAACACTAAGCCGGACTTCACCGTTTCCTGTGAAAGTGACGGGGATACGGTTACTCTCTATGTGGACGGAGCGCCTAACGGCACCGCCACCTGTTCGGGCGGAAGCGCCACAATTACGCCGGTTGTTACGCTCGCGGAAGGTGATCATGATGTGAGTTATACGGAGACGGATTCGGCTGGCAATGAAAGTGAGGTGTCGCCAACTTTGTCTATCAGTATCGACACCACTGCTCCGGAAACCCCTAATGCCAACACTTCTCCCAATCCCGCCAAAGACGGTACAAATGTAAGTACCACCGTTTCCGGTGTGGTCGCCGGAAACAGCGTGTCTATCCCCGGAATGAATTGTTCGCCAAATCCATCCACTGGTACAGATGTAATTTGCACGGGAACAGTTGGACAAAATGGTCTTAACGGAGTTGATACCACTGTTACGGTTACCGATCCGGCCGGTAATACAAATACCGGCGCCGATTCCGGTCTTATCGTTGACAACACGCCTCCCTCTATTGATGTTTTTACTGCCGACTTGTCAGGGTCAAATCCCGTTCTTACCTTCAGTGGCTCCGATAATGTGGCCATAGATCATTATGAAATTCAATATGACGGATCCGGACCTTTTAATACCGTAACCAGTCCTCTTACAACAACATTCAATACCACTGATGTTCATTCAGCCACATTGAAAGCCATTGACACCGCCGGAAATGAAACCACTAAGACCATTCATTGGCCTCCGCAAATTGTTATTAATGCTCCCACCGTTCTCAGTAACGGTCCGATTACCGATACGAGTTTTACCATAACTTCTCCTTCGGGAGCGGATATTACCATTACCGCTATTACCGGCGGAACCGGCTTTACCAACTGTACCGGAGCGGGAGGTGATACAACTTCACCCTACGCTTCACCGGTTACTTGCGACGGGGGGACAATCAGCAGTACCGGCGACTTGGAAATTACCGCTTCCGATGGTGTTGGAACAGGTAACGCTTTGCAACATTATGTTATTGACAACAGTGATCCAAATATAACAATTACACCAAATACAACCATTGATAACCAATCTATTACCGACACCAAAATTATTGTAACTGATGATAACGGCATCAACGCCAATGATGTTAGCATTGATACCACCAACACGACTGTCAGTTATTCAAATTTTTCTTGTACACAGATAACAAATATCAAAGTTAGTTGTTCAATTTCCATTGACGGACAAACGGAACCGACACAAAATCTTGTCATTGTTGCCAGTGATCAAGCCGGAAACAATGCCACCGCTTCACAAAACGGATATAGAGTGGATACGATAGCGCCCGCCCCTCCGACCATCAATCAGCCGACCGACGGACTTGTTACTACGAACAAAACGCCAACCGTTACCGGAACGGCTGAAGCAAATTCAGCGGTTTCCATATACGCCAACGGAGCTTTGTTGGGGGTAACAACCGCAGATGCTACTGGCAATTACTCATTCAATATTCCAGCGCCGGGATTAAATGAAGGCAACAATTCCATCACCGCCAAAGCAACAGACGACCTGGGGAATACTTCTCCGGCATCTCCGGAGGTATCTGTTACGGTTGACACCACTCCTCCCGCCACTCCGACCAACGCTCCCGATATGACCGACGCCACAGATACCGGAAATGACAATCAAGATAATATAACCAGCAACACTAAGCCGGACTTCACCGTTTCCTGTGAAAGTGACGGGGATACGGTTACTCTCTATGTGGACGGAGCGCCTAACGGCACCGCCACCTGTTCGGGCGGAAGCGCCACAATTACGCCGGTTGTTGACTTGGGGGAAGGTGAACATAGCATAACTTATACGGAAACCGATACTGTGGGCAATGAAAGCGGTCAGTCACCGGCAGCGACAGTCATTGTTGATACTACGGCTCCCCCGGCCTCCGTTATCACTTCACCGACAGACGGAGCGGAAATTAGCGACACCACCCCAACCTTTTCCGGCACCGGAGAAGCCGGCTCTTCCGTGGAGGTTAAAGATGAAAATGGTGATACCGTTTGTTCAACCACTGTTGATGCCGGTGGAAATTGGAGTTGTGAAGCAACCAATCCGATTGCGGAGGGCAGTCATACTTTCAGCACCGAAACAACCGATGCGGCCGGTAACGGACCGATAAGTGGAGCGGCGATTAATATCAATTTATCTCCGGGAGACGGTGATAATATAGATGATGAGATAGAAGATCAAGCTCCCAATGGAGACGGAAATGGCGATGGAATACCGGACAAGGAACAAGCCAATGTTGCTACACAACATAATCAACAAAGTGGCAGTTATACAACCATTGCTGTAGCCGGAGACTGTGGCGCAATCACCGGTTATAACATTTTGCAAGAAAAAGGGTTTGCCACACAAGATAATCAACATTTCTATCCACTGGGATTAAACGACTTTACTATCAACTGTGGCACTCCCGGCGCTACCGCTAAAGTGGTAATTTATTATGATAAAAAATACAAGAGTAAAGATTGGAAATACAGAAAGTACCATATTGGCAATCAAACATATTCCGATATCACCGGTCAGGTTGAATTTGCTACCGCTAAAGTTCACGGCAAAACCGTTACCACTATTAGTTATTCTATTGTTGACGGAGGGCCGCTGGATGCTGACGGAGTGGCTAATGGTATTATTCACGATCCGGCCGGACCGGCAGTTAGAATTGATCGGGGCAATTCGTCCATCGGCAATACCATTTGGTTGGATGAAAATGCCAACGGTCGCCAGGATGAAGGAGAACCGGGGTTAGAGGATATCAGAGTCAAATTGATTTGGTACGGACCAAACGGAAAATATGATCACGGCAAAAAAGACGATGTCGTTTGGCGAACCGATACCAATCACAATGGACATTACAAGTTTGAGAATTTGCCGGAAGGGAAGTATAAAATCATCGTGAAAGAAGAAGATGTGGCAAATTATATTCAAACCTATGACCCTGATCACAAAATGGATGGGCGCGACACCGTACATCTCGGTAAAAAACAGGATTACACCAAGGGAGATTTTGGTTACAGTAATCAGGAATGGAAATTGGCCAAGACGGGAGATAATGGTTTGTTGTGGATAATTGGACTTTTGCCAATATTGGGAATTGGAATAAAATTAAAAAAGAACGGTATTGGTCTATAAAAAAAGTCTATTAACCAAAAAACTTACCAAAGAGCGGGTTCAGTATATCTCGTCCGTTGTATCAACGGGCGAGATATAAATCTTGGTGCAGTTTTTGATATCTATGAAAATAAAATTAGCCGACATTAAAAATTATATTTATAAACGCAAAAAGCCAATTGTCATTGGCGTTTTTGCTGTGGGGTATATTCTATTTTGGTTTTGGTATTTTGGAGAGCGAGACATTGCCATTAAGGACAGTTCTTCTCCGGTAAAACAAGAAGAGAGCGTCGTACAAGACGAAAATAAAAATGACAACAAAAAAGAATTTTCTCAGAAAGACTTGGGGAACTTCTGGTTGGAAATCAATACTGATAAGATAAAGACAAAAGCGCCTATCTTAGAGGGCATAGAGCCGGAAGTATTGAATAAGGGATTGGGAAGACACAGAACAACAGCTTTACCGGGGCAGAATGGCAATATGGTTATTTCCGGGCATCGTTGGAAATTTGGCAACAAACCATCCTACAAGGTGTTTGAAAATTTAGATAAGTTAAAAAACGGAGATAAGATAAAAGTGCATTATGGTGGTAAAGTTTTTGAATATGAGGTTTACGAAAAAGGTGTAGTTTCTCCGAATAAAAAAGGGGGTAAAGAAATTCTTAAAAAAACTTCCGAACCAATTCTCACTCTTTACACCTGTGCTCCTAAATACACAGCCTGGAAAAGACTTTATTATCGCGCCAGATTAGTGAGCATTGAAAACTATAGACACACTAAACAAAACCGAAGCTCTTGAAGGAAACAACTAATCATCAATCCGTTTGGAATTTCAGCCAGACGAATCAAAAGAATAAAGACCGGCGTTCTAAAAGCCGGAAGACAAGGAAAACAGAGAGTTGAAGGGGTAATTCATAAAAGCAGAAACAGAAAAAGCAAATAATCCTTGAACTCCATATTTTTAATAACACCAGACCCATTTTCTTATTGTCTGTCTTTTTGTATTCCACTCTTTTGCCGTTTGGGAAGCGTTAGAATTAAGCTCATAATATTTTTTAACCATTGCCAACCTTATTTCTTCAGGTTTGCTGTGATTTTTTATTAAACTATGATATTCTATGTTCATAAGCGGTGTGAGTTAATGTTTAATAGTGGTTTTCTTGACCTTTTAAACATTCTCGCACCGTTTTGGCATTTTGCCAATGTATGTCTGTAATGTGTACCCTATGTACCTGACGAGTTCTATGTCAGCTTGACTTTTTTCAGTAAATATTATATTATCGGCAGTCAAAGTACATTTTGAAAAAATAAAAAAACGAAAAGGAGGGAACACTATTATGATGCAGATTCCGGAAACTTTATTTAACTTTCTCTTGGGTTATTGCCAGGGAGGAATCAAAGGGAGGGCCGAGATGGTCATCTCCCTAGAAAATGAAGAAGGTGTGACTGCCCGCTTTTTTTTAGACGACAAAAAAGCTCTGGAAATATATGATCCAGAGCTTCTGAACGATCGGCGAATTCTGCAATTCGCCGAAAAATTTGGTTGGAAAGTGGTTGACAAAACAAATCGTTAACCACTGCCGTCCAAACTGAAATTCCCGCCGTCAACAGACGGCGTTTTTTATAACCAAAACAACAAAATAAAACAATGGAAAACATCAATTCCAACCTGAAAATAAACCAAAAACAATTAAAAATATCGCGAATACCTCCCGGGGCTTGACAAATTTTTTAAACCTGTTATTATCAATCTTGAAGTCAGTAAAAACATTCAAAATTTGGTTGGAAATTACAGAAGGATTGAATGTTCCGGGGACTAATCCCGCTTCAATTTAATTTCAAAAGGTCTTTAGGGGGCCAGCAAAATTAAATGACCAACAAACAAAAAACAAGAGAAAAAAGTAAATGCGGTTAAAAAAACAATCAGTTTCTGATTGTGATAACCGCGCCGAGCGGTTTTTTGTTTGACTAAATAATAAAAGCACTTCTACATCAACCAAGAGTAAGGAACCTTTTTCAAAACGGACTAAATCCTCTGAAAGAGGGAAAGATAACACGGAAATTTTTTGTTTATCTATCCGGCTGATTATCCCCTCTTTCAGAAGATTTAGTTTCACCTGCGAGTGAAACAAATCTTAGTCACCTTGACAACTAAATAAACATAATAGCAAGTAGATATTAAGCAACAATGACAAATTGATTTTTGTTATTTGTTGGTTATTGTAGGTTGCAATTACACCAAGGGTGTGTGGTGGATGCCTTGGCTTGTGTAAGCGATGAAGGACGCGATAGCCTGCGATAAGCCTCGGGGAGCTGGCAAATAAGCTTTGATCCGAGGATTTCCGAATGGGGCAACCCGGTCTGTTTTTACAGATCACCTGGTCGTGCTTCTCTGAAGCCCAGTCTTAAATGTCAATTTATTTAAATCATTTAGAAATTGATTCATTTAAAATTGAATTAAAATTTCCAGCCCAAGGCTGGTCCGCCTGGGGCGGAAAAATTTAAAATTTAAAATTGAGCGCTGAGCGACAGCGAAGCGCGACCGGGAGCGTACCCGCTGAACTGAAACATCTTAGTAAGCGGAGGAAAAGAAATCAATAGAGATTCCCCCAGTAGTGGCGAGCGAACGGGGAGAAGCCTAAACCTGTCCATACCTCACTCTGTTCGGTACGGAATTTTAATTTGTAATTTATAAATTTTAATTCAATGACTAAATGAATTAATGATTAAATGCTAAAAACATAACGAGTCTAGCTCATTGTTTGAGACATTGAAAATTAAAACATTTAAAATTGATTTAAAATTTCCGACCCAAGACTGGTTCGTTTGGGGCGGAGAAATTTAAAATTTAAAACTCCAGCCGAGCGAAGCGAGGTGTGGATAGGGGTTGCGAGATAATCACGCTTATTTAATTAAGGCGAGTTAAAATCAAATTCTAGCCGAATACTTCTGGAAAGGAGAACCAAAGAGGGTAATAGTCCCGTAGGCGAAAGAAGGAGATACTCGTGGTGATTATTCTCAAGTAGGGCGGAGCCGGTGAAACTCTGTCTGAATCTGGGAGCACTATCTTCCAAGGCTAAATATTACACAAGACCGATAGTGAACTAGTACCGTGAGGGAAAGGTGAAAAGTACCCCGAGAGGGGAGTGAAATAGTACCTGAAACCGCACACTTACAATGAGTCAGAGCCCCTTCCTTCCGGAAGTAGGGTGATGGCGTGCTTTTTGCAGAACGAACCAACGAGTTACTTTGTGTGGCGAGCTTAACCTGTTTACCGCAGGGCAGGCGTAGTGAAAGCGAGGCTTAACCGCCGTTTAGTCGCACGAAGTAGACCCGAAACCGGGCGAGCTATACTTGAGCAGGGTGAACCGCGAGTAAAATCGCGGGGAGGCCCGCACCCACTCGTCGTTCAACTCGAGGGGATGACTTGAGTATAGGGGAGAAATTCCAATCGAGCTCGGAGATAGCTGGTTCCTTCCGAAATAGCTCTCGGGCTAGCGTCGGATTATTGTTAACCGGGGGTAGAGCTACTGAAAGAGGGCTTGTGGCTTCTGTCAAGAGTCCTCTATCAAACTCCGAATACCGGTTAACCTATCCCGGCAGTCAGAACCTGGGCTCTAAGGTCCAGGCTCAAGAGGAGAACAGTCCAGACCACAGTCTAAGGTCCCTAAATTATGCTAAGTGGAAAAGGTAGTGAAGTTGCTTAGACAACTAGGAGGTTGGCTTAGAAGCAGCCATCCTTTAAAGAAAGCGTAACAGCTCACTAGTTAAGCGATTTTGCATCGAAGATGTAACGGGGCTAAGCATAATACCGAAGACGTGGACTTGTAAATTTCATTGAGAGAACTTTTCGGAACGAAAAACAAGGACACAAAAAAAGTGGCGAGGGGGTTGGTTCGAGGCCACTCAAAAAAATCTCCATCGTTCCGAAATCTGTAATTAAGATTAAAAATCTTGATTGCTCTTTCAATGAAATTTACAAGTGGTAGGAAGGCGTTCCCATCTGCTGTGAAGTCAAACCGTGAGGTTTGGTGGAGCGTTGGGAAGTGAGAATGTTGGTATGAGTAACCGCAATATACGTGAAATTCGTATACACCGAAAGCCTAAGGTTTCCTGGGCGATGATAATCAACCCAGGGTTAGTCGGTCCTAAGACGAGTCCGTGGTTCGCTGCGGGGTAGTCGATGGACAACAGGTTAATATTCCTGTACTACTTTATTATTCGATGGAGTGACGCATTCTAGTAGTTTCCGCCGGTTATTGGATTCCGGTAGGGATACTAAGGGTGTATGGTAGGCAAATCCGCCATACATTAAACCCAAGGTATCTCTGGACTTTCATCTTCGGATGAGATAACGGAAATGAGCAGAGTGCCGGGAAAAGCTTCTAAGGTTAATAATAAAGTAACCGTACCGCAAACCGACACAGGTAGGCAGGGCGAGTAGCCTAAGGTGAACGGGTGAACCCTTGTTAAGGAACTCGGCAAAACAGCGACCGTAACTTCGGGATAAGGTCCGCCAGCCCTCTGGGCTGGTCACAGCAAAAGATGCCTGGCGACTGTTTATCAAAAACACAGCTCTCTGCTAACCCGTAAGGGGACGTATAGGGGGTGACGCCTGACCAGTGCCGGAACGTTAACGGGAGAGGTGCAAGCCAATCCCCGAAGCGCCGGTGAACGTCAGCGATAACTATAATCGTTCTAAGGTAGCGAAATTCCTTGTCGGCTAATTACCGACCCGCATGAAAGGCGTAACGACTGGGCAACTGTCTCAACAAGGGTCCCGGTGAAATTGCAATGGGAGTGAAGATGCTCTCTACCTACGGCTAGACGGAAAGACCCCGTGGAGCTTTACTACAGCTTGGCATTGTGTTTAAGATTATTTTGCCGAGCATAGGTGGGAGACTTTGAAGCCAATCTTCCGGGATTGGTGGAGTCGCCAGTGGAATACCACCCTGAATAATTTTAAACACTAACCCTGGTCTGTTATTTGGACTTTTTATCAAAAGACAAATTACAAAAAAGTCTAAATACCAGACCGGGGACAGTGCCTGGCGGGTAGTTTGACTGGGGCGGTCGCCTTAAAAAAAAATTACCTCCGTGATTTTTATGGGGAGTTGTTGCAGTAATGCAACAATGAAGACCGTCACATAAAAAATATCAGTCTTTGACTGACCTGCTTCTGGCAGGAAAAATCTTGGCTAATATGCTGGGACATCCGAGTATCCGACATTACTAGATTAAGTGATTAATCAGTGAAAATATGATCGGTGCGGACAATCAGCAGGGAAACTTCTCGGAAACAGGAGTGCCCTCAACGACTAGACGCCAAGCCCCAGCCTTCCTTTAGAAAGCTGGGTGAAGATATAGTCTGAACTCTATGGCGACATAGAGACTCTGACAAAAGTCAGAGACCTAATTTGAAATCTTATGAACAAAAAACTGAAAATAACCAATCGTCAAAAACAAATCATTATCGGTAAAATTCTTGGTGATGGTTGTTTGGAAACGGTTAATGGGACAACTTATCGTTTAAAAATTGAACATAGCGTAAAGCAAAAGGATTATGTAGATTGGCTTTATGCGGAGCTAAAGAATTTAGCAACCGCTGAGCCAAAGTTCAAACTGCATAAATCTTACAAAAGAAAGAACAGTGGAAAATATTGGTTTAATACCGCTTATTCTCCATCATTTCGTTTTTACGGAAAACAATTTTATCCACAAGGAAAAAAAGTTGTGCCAAAATTAATCAAGCGGTGGTTAACCCCTTTGACTTTGGCGATTTGGTTTATGGATGATGGATCTGTGAAGTCAAAAGAATGCAAAGGAAGAATTCTTAATACACATTCTTTTGATAGAATAAGCTTAAAGAGATTGCAGGAAGCATTATGGTCTAATTTTAAGATTAGAACCAATTTGCGAAAACAAAAAGATGGAGCACAGATTTATATTCCGGCCAGCGAACATGAGAAATTAAAAAAAGTGATTGGTAGGTATATCTTATCATCATTCAGATATAAATTAGGTTAACAAAATTGCCTAAAAGGTAACGGAGGCGCTCACCAAGGTTGGCTAGCTCCGGATGGAAATCGGAGTGATAGGACAAAACCAGAAGCCAGCTTTACTGCGAGACGGGTAGGTCGAGCAGTTACGAAAGTAGGATTTAGTGAACCGACCGTGGCACATAGGTGCGCGGAAGATCAGCAGATAAAAGTTACCCCGGGGATAACAGGCTAATAGCGCCCAATAGTTCACATAGACGGCGCTGTTTGGCACCTCGATGTCGGCTCATCTCATCCTGGGGCTGGAGCAGGTCCCAAGGGTTTGGCTGTTCGCCAATTAAAGAGGTACGCGAGCTGGGTTCAAACCGTCGTGAGACAGGTTGGTCCCTATCTGCCGTAGGCGCTACTGCTTGAGAGGATTCTTTCCTAGTACGAGAGGACCGGAAAGAGTGAACCTCTGGTGCACCAGTTGTTCCTGCCAAGGGCAGAGCTGGGTAGCTATGTTCATCTTGGATAACCGCTGAAAGCATCTAAGCGGGAAGCCAGACTCAAGATAAGGCAGTTTTCAGTGCTTGCACTGATAAGACTCGGTGGCAGACTACCACCTTGATAGGTCACAGATGTACGCACAGCAATGTGTTTAGTCAAGTGATACTAATGAGTCTCAGTAATTCCAACCTACAGACCATCATTTTTGATTTCATTCTTTGAATGGAATTGAGAATGATGATAGCCAGCAAATAACAATAATTAATTTTAATTTGTAATTTGTCAGCCCTAGGCTGATCAGTCTAGGACTTGATAAATTTTAATTCAATTTTAAATGACTTAATTTTAAACGATTGAAACAGTTTATTGCGTTTGTTGTGTTTTGAAATTTATTCATTTAAAATTGAACATTGAATTGAAATTTCCAGCCCAAGGCTGGTCCGCCTGGGGCGGAAAAATTTATAGATTAAAATTGAAAAAATTGTCAAAGACAATTTTTGGAAGTCATCGTCTTGGCGCTTCTAGCGGCGGGGGTCCACCTGATTCCATTCCGAACTCAGCAGTTAAGCCCGCCAGCGCCGATGGTAGTCCATTGGGCGAGAGTAGGTCAGCGCCAAGACAATGATTTTCAAAAATGAATTTCTATTCTTTAAAAAAGGGAGGCTGGGTAGCTCAGTTTGGTAGAGTAGCAGATGGATAATCTGTTTGTCGCAGGTTCAAATCCTGCCCCAGCCGCCACTTCTTTTTACAATATTTTTATATTGTAAAAAGAAGAGCCATCAACGAATGGCGCCTTTTTCAAAGAACGGAAATCTAATATATTTTTTAAACAACTGTTACCTGACAGTTGTTTTTTGTTGGTCAATGTGTTTAAATAAAACCGTTAAAACAAAAACACCAACATAAAAAGCAAAACTCAAAAAAGCCCTAAAACAAAGTTGTGATACTTCCCCACACCAAAAAAGAAGAGAAAATTTTATCCGACAACAAAAACGCTTTTGTTATCGGAGTTGACGAAGCCGGTCGCGGTCCCTTGGCTGGTCCGGTAGTGGCTGGAGCCGTTTGGATAAATCCTGAAATATTGCAAAAAAATTTTCCGGAGAAAAAACTGATCAGGGACAGCAAAAGTCTCTCCGAAAAACAAAGAAAAGAGATTTTTTCTTTTATGCAAAAAAGTGAAAATTTTATTCTGGGTTTCGGAGAGGTGAGCGCGGAAACAATTGATGAAATAAATATTTTACAAGCCACCTTGTTGGCTATGCGACTGGCGGTGGAAGGAGTCGTTGAAAAATTAAAACAATTATTCCCAACAAGCACCTTAAACAATATCCATCTGCTAATAGATGGCAACCAAAAAATAAAAAAATTAAATTTTTCTCAGGAAACAATTTCCGGTGGCGATCAATCTGTCTTTTCTATCGCCGCCGCTTCCATTCTTGCCAAAATTCACCGTGACGATTTGATGGAAAAATACCACCAACAGTTTCCTTTTTACGGTTTTGATAAACACAAGGGTTATGGTACGACTTTTCATCTGGAACAATTAAGAAAAAACGGCCCTTGCCTCATTCATCGTCGTTCTTTTAAGCCGGTGAGGAAATTTTTTGAAAGTTAACCGTCGTGCTTCGAATAGTCATTACCTTCAGATAAGCTATAGAATAAATTTATCAAAATCTTCAATTATGAGTATTAAAGAGATAAAAGTCAAAGGGAAAACCTACCAATTGCCGATATTTCTTCCCGACGCCACCCTGGGGGTTGTCAGGGGTCTGGATAGTGAAATTCTGGAAAAAATTGGTGTCCGGGGGGTGGTGGTTAACACCTACCATTTAAATGATAATCCCGGCACAAAAATCTTGGAACGCTTTGCCACTCTTACAAAAACTCCCGCAACGAAAAAAAGCGGCATAAAAAACTTTATGAATTTTTTCGGTCTGGTTGTTTCCGATTCCGGAGGCTGGCAAGTTTTCTCTTTAATAAAAAGACACGATGAGGCTGGAGAAATTAGCGACGAAGGAGTGAAATTTAATATCGGTGGAGAAAAAAACAGGCAACAAGGAGTTTTTACCCCGGAAGATTCTATCAGAATTCAATTCGCTATTGGGGCGGATATCTTAATTTGTTTGGATGACTTTACCGGGGTGAATGACACTGAAGAAAAAATAAAAGAGAGCGCGGAAAGAACAATTCTCTGGGCTCGTCGCAGTAAAATGGAGTTTGAAAAAATTATTAAAAAACGAAAATTAACTGCTAATAATCGTCCTTTGCTTTTTGCCGTTATCCAGGGTGGCTGGAGTAAAAAGTGGCGGAAATATTGCGCTGAAGAATTATTGAAAATCGGTTTTGATGGCTACGGTTACGGAGGTTATATGGTTAATGAGAGGGGAGAACTGGACCAAGAAATGTCCAAGTATATTGCCGAATTGATTCCGGACAAGTTTCCGAAGTTTGCTTTGGGGGTTGGCAAACCTTGGGATATTGCCCGCTGTCATCAATTCGGCTGGGATATCTTTGATTGTGTTCTGCCCACTCGCGACGGGCGACACCAACGCTTATACAGATTCAAAAACAATCCCAATCAAAAAAAATTTGATTTCAGCGATCCAAATAATTATGAATTTATCTATATCGCTCGTCAAAAATTTTCTTCTGACGTTAAGCCGATTGACAATCATTGTGACTGTTTTACCTGCCAAAATTATTCCCGGGCTTATTTACATCATCTTTTTAAAATAAATGACGTGCTGGCTCATCGCCTAGCGGTAATCCATAATCTGAGAGTTTACAATCGGGTAGTGGAAAGTTTAGGTTAAATTCTCAATCAAAACATTCAGAATAATCAAAGCAACCAGAAAAAGTGCTCGATGTTGACGATCGTCAGCATCGAGCATAATACAATATCGCATCTTAGTTATCAGTATTAGTTATTAGTTATTAGTTATTATCAGTATCAGTATCAGTATCAGTTATTTGTATCTATTGGTGTTAGATGTGATTTCAGGAGGGATGCTAATAAAGGACCAATAATTGAAATAGTAATTTGACAGATTATTTTAATATGTCACGATAACAACAAATGTAACATTAGTAAGACAAGAAACAATTATGTGACGATAAGAACGACGGTTGTTTGCGATTTGATTCGCAGAGTTAAGACAATCAGAGACAGCATTGTTAGAATTCAAAATAAAAAACAGGTAGAGTTTCGGGTCTTTTCGTTACACTGCAATATTCTAAAAAATTGAGAAGCTGACAGAAGCGGAAAACAGGAAAAAGTTGCAAAAAATCATAAATAGCCAACGATCTATTTTCAGAAAAAAAGAAAAGCTGTTCAAAAAATTAAAAGCCAAATGGAATAATTCCCTGATACATTATGGTTTAAGTAAGGATTCAGTTGTTTAAAATTCATTTAAAATTTAAAACTTCCAACCCCGGGTTGGTCCGCCTAGGGCGAAAAAAATTAAAATTGCAGGTGAAACATTATGAAAATATACGACAAAAAAAATAGCCAACACGACAACAATAAAAATAATATTGAGACACAACCATCTGCCGTGGCTTTGGTCCACGATTTTCTACTCTACCGAGGTGGGGCGGAAAAAGTTTTGCGAGAAATGAAAAAAGTTTTTCCGCCAGCGCCCATCTATACCCTGCTCAAGCAAGAAGAGCGACAATTCAACCGCTATTTAAAAGCTGACAATATTCAAACATCATTTCTGCAAAAATTTCCTAAATTTTTGCGAAAAAGACATCGCTGGCTACTACCCTTTATGCCAACGGCGATAGAAACATTTAATTTGCGTGACTACGATCTGGTAATATCATCTTCCTCAGCTTTTGCCAAAGGCCTGGTGGTAAAATCAAAAACGATACACATTTCTTATATACATGCTCCCATGCGTTATGTTTGGGACTGGAATAAAGAATATTTGGAAGAGAAAAAGTTGAAAGGTAAAATGAAACTTTTGACCAGACTCTTTTTAAATTATTTACGTATGTGGGACAGACTGAGTGCCGAAAGACCCGACCACCTTATAGCCAATTCCCACTACACGGCCGAAAGAATCAGAAAATATTACCGTCGTCCGGCAAAAGTTATTTATCCGCCGGTGGAAGTGAATAAATTTTCGCCAAGCAGAAAGAATGCCGGCTACTTTTTTACCGTCAGTCGTCTGGTTCCTTATAAAAGAGTTGACCTCTTGATACAAGTTTTTCAAAAACTAAATTTACCGTTAGTCATTGTGGGTGATGGTCCGGAGAAAAAAAGATTGCAAAAGATGATTAAAAGTGACAAAAATATCAAAATTTTGGGCTGGGTTTCCGACAAACAAAAAGTCAAATTGATGGAGCGAGCCCGAGCCTTCATCAGCGCCACCGAAGACGATTTCAACATCAGTATTGTGGAGGCGATGGCCGCCGGCAAGCCGGTCATCACCCTGAAAAAAGGTGGCGCCAAGGAAACTATGATAGAGGGAGTTACCGGAGAATTCTTTTCGGTGGCTACGGTGGAGATGATCGCTGATGCCATCGGGCGCTTCAAAGAAAACGAAAATAATTATGACTACCAACAAATCCGAAAAAGAGCGGAAGAGTTTTCTGCTGAAATTTTTCGACAAAAATTAAAAAAATTTGTTGAAGAAAAATTGAGCCGGAAAAAATAATTTTTCTCAAATCAACTTCGTTTTCTACTGGAATGTAAATAATAACTTTGTTTAAAAAAGAACCCTCGCTGGCGTTGCCAGCAGGGCCAATTTTTTTAGTAAATTTTATATCCCTGTAAATTCGGAGGTCTCTTGCCTGTATAAAAAATAATATTGCCACCATTGATACTAACACAAATGTAGGGACATGAAATAGCTTTTTTAAGGTAAGAAATTATAATTTTTAAACAACAAGTTCGATAGAGCCTCCCATCTCTCAAACTCGGACATTTTTGTTTTCTTAACTTATTCCTGCACCTCCTCGATCCGGGCAATCTGTTACATTTCTTTTGACTTCCTTTCATGCGATACCTCCTTTTGAGATTTTTTTGTGACAAAAATAAAGAACTCATCCGAAACCTTGTTAATAGTAGAGGCTAAAATTAATTTTGTCAACAACACGCATCAAATTACTCGTAATACTTAAGTTCTCTAAAGAAAATTTTAAATATAACTACAATTTCGGTTGACTTTAAAAAATATTCAGTTTATTCTAAATGCGTGTTTTAAAGCCGGTTCATTGTAGTAAAAAAGAAAATTTCTAGGAGGTAAAAAATGACTTTGTTAAAATGTCTAGCGAGAGCCTGGGAGGCTTTTTGGGAGGAACTGGAGGCAGAGAAGAGTAAGAAGAATGTGGAAGTTTGGAGGTGTGAGAAATGTTTTCAGACGATAAATTTTGTTCCTAGCCAAATTTGGGTCGGAGGTCACGGCCCCAAACAAGGTTGGGCCATTGTAAAAATTTTCCGCTCAGTGCCCGAAATAGCTTTGGGCAAGAAAATTGAGTACAAACTTTGCCCGAAGTGTGTTGAAGAATTGAATCTTTAACCAGTGTGACCGCGAGAATCAAACACCGCGGTCTTTTTTTAATAATTTCCGCGCTTTATTTTCCACCACAAACACAAAACTTAACATTCCGCCAAGTTGTCAACAACACCGAAAAATAGTAAACTCTTCAATATGGAAAAACAACTGCAACAACTTCAAAAACAATTGCAAACAGAGAGTAACCAGCCGATTTTGTTGGTTGGTCCTCGGGGAACGGGAAGATTTTCCACTCTGTTGGCTTTAATTAAAAAAATCAATAATTTAAACGATAAAGAAATAAAAGCAGTTGCCAAGGGTCAGTTTCCCGATGTTATTTTGTTGGAAAGTGAAAAAGACCACTTATTTTCTCAAAATTTTTCTGAAAAAACCGTTTCCAACAACGATAAAAAAAAGAGCTCTTCCACTGTCAAGAAAAAACCAAAAAACAAAATAATCAAGGAGCAAGTTGACCAAATGATGGAACAAATCAACTTGAAAAACTTTCAACTGAAAAGGAAAATATTGATTATTAAAAGCGCCGATCAATTAAATTCAGCCACAGCTAACAGCTTGCTCAAACTTTTGGAAGAACCGAATGATAATTTATTAATTTTCCTCTTAGCCACCAATACCAAAGATTTGCTAGAAACGATTTATTCCCGTTGTCGCCCGATGAAATTTTCGCTTCTCAGCGGAGAAAAGATTATCTCTCTTCTGAGGAAAGAATTTTCTTTGTCTGATGAACAAGCCAAAGAAATTGCTCGCTTTGCGCGTGGGCGAATAGAACTGGCGCGCCGATTTGCTCAAGAACCGGAACAATTGCAATTAGTCAAAGATTTACAAGAAAAATTTCGTCAGGCCTTACGCGGAGGGCTTTTAACCTCATTGCAATTGACAGAAAACATTACACAGAGCGAGCACGACACAATTTGGATTTTAAACGAATGGATTTGGTACTTGAAAGAATTCTTGGAAGAAAACATTAAAAACAATCAATCTTCGCTTGTCATCAAAAAAGTGCATAAAATTTTGGAGGAATTGTTGAAATTGAGAAATATTCTCAAAACCACTTCCGCCGATAAAAAAATTCAGTTGGAAAATTTTTTTCTGCAAATTCAGTAATATAAAAATTATTCACTATTTATATTTTTTCAGCTGTCGGCGACTTTTTAACAAAAATATACACTTTTCAACCATTGGAATTTGACTCTTTCTCTTTTTCCCATTAAAATATCCATAATAAAAAGGATAAAAACAAAAATAATATGAAACCGGCTCGTTTTTACAAAGAAATAAGCAAAAACAAAGCCGTTCAGTGCCGGCTCTGTAGCCATTATTGTCTTTTGAAAGATGGTGAAATAGGCTTATGTCGGGTTCGTCAAAATAAAGATGGGAAATTATACACCTTGGTCTATGGCTATCCGGTAGCTCTTAACATTGATCCGGTGGAGAAAAAACCGCTTTTTCATTTCTTGCCCGGCTCCACCGCCTTCTCTCTGGGAACTTACGGTTGCAATTTTCGCTGTAAAAACTGTCAAAATTATGATATCAGTCAGGCCACGGAAGTGGAAGAAAAAACCAAGCATCTGAAATTTTTTCCTCCGGAGGAAATTGTCAACGCTGCTCAAACGCAAGGAACGGAATCAATCGCCTACACCTACGTTGAGCCAACCATTTTTGGAGAATACGCCCTGGACATTATGAAGTTGGCCCACGAAAGAGGATTAAAAAACATTTGGATTAGCAATGGTTTTATGTCTCCGGAGTTCCTTAAAGAACTTTTACCTTTAGTTGACGCTTTCAATATTGATATAAAGTCATTTTCAAATAAATTTTATCAAGAAGTTGCCGGCGGTCGTTTGCAACCGGTTTTGGAAAATTTAAAACGCATCAAAAAAGAGGGAAAACATTTGGAGGTAACAACCTTAATTATTCCCACTCTCAGTGATGATCTGAAAATGCTAAAATCAATCGCCGAATTCATTTTTCAAGAACTTGGACCAAAAACTCCTTGGCATATCAGCCGTTTCAGCGGCGCCATTTCTTGGCAACTGAAACACTTGCCCTCAACCAAAGTGGAAACCTTACAGGAAACCAAATCTCTGGCGGAAAAAGTCGGCCTAAAATTTGTTTACTTGGGAAATGTTCCCGGAGAAGGGGAGAATACCTATTGTCCGAAATGTGGCTCCCTGGCCATTAAAAGAACCGGCTACTCAATACAACGTTTTGATGACAATGGTCGTTGTCCCGGTTGCGGAGAAGATTTGAATATTGTTACTGCCTAGCTAAGTCAACGGGCGATTTTTGTCATCCGACAAAAATCGCCCGCCAACCCAAATAACAGCAAAACTTTCAAGATATGATCAACGCCAAAGACAAATAAAATAATTTTTTAATTCATAAAAAACAAAAGTTATGAGCAAAAAAATACGCCCAGCCTACTTTGCCGGACAATTTTATTCGGCTGACGCCGATGATTTACAAGCAGAGGTAAGTGAATATTTGAATAAGGCCGATACGGCTTTACCGGCCAATATTAAACCAAAGGCATTGTTATCACCTCATGCCGGTTATGATTTCAGTGGTTTTGTTAGCGCTCATTCCTACAAAACTTTGCTCAATCGTCAAATTGATATAGTTTTTCTGTTGGGAAATTCTCACGCCCATCTTTTTGAAGGTATAGCCGTCGATGACAGCGATTATTGGCAAACTCCTCTCGGCGAGGTACCGGTTGATAAAGAAGCGATGGAAAATATTGTTTCCGCCAATGAAAGAATCTTTGCTGATGCCTCGGTGCACCTGGGCGATCATATTTTAGAAGTACAATTACCCTTTTTGCAGGTGGCTCTGCCGGGCGATTTTAAAATTGTTCCCATTGTTTTTGGTAATTCCAATCCCGGAGATCACCAAATTTTGGCTGACATTCTGGCTTCCAATCTCGGCGAAAACGACTTGATAGTAGCTAGCAGTGACCTTTCTCATTATCCGGAGTACATGGTTGCCAATGACGTTGATCGTCATACTTTGAAATTGGTGGCCAACCGTGATGTCGTTTCTTTGGAAAACTATTTTCAAGAAGTGATGGCGCAAAATATTCCCAACGAGGAAACAACCATGTGCGGTCCGGATGGTGTTAAAACAATAATGAATCTGGCCAAACGCTTCGCTTGGGAAGGAGAAATTCTTTACTACGCCAACAGTGGGGATGTTCCTATTGGCGACAAAGAGAGAGTTGTCGGTTACGGTAGTGTTTGCTTTTGTCAAAAGTAAATACGATTAAAATATTTTCGCAAACCTCACACTTACTATCCCGGTTTTTCCGATGAACTAAAATTTTATTTTATGGAAGATAAATTAAACACCGAACAAAAAAAAGAGTTGCTCAATATCGCCAGAAAAACAGTGGCAGAGTATCTCCAAGAAGGAGTTATTCCCGACTTTTCCGTGTCAGACCCCATCCTAAACAAAAAACAAGGTGCCTTTGTAACCATTCATAAAAATGGGCAATTAAGAGGTTGCATCGGTCGTGTTCTTCCCGGTGATCAACCTCTTTGGCAAGTCGTTCGCGATATGGCCATTGCCGCCGCCACTCAGGACAGTCGTTTTTTTCCGGTGGAAGCATCCGAACTGCCGGAACTGGAGTTTGAAATCAGTATCCTGTCTGTTCCTCGTAAAATAGACGACTGGCGGAAAATAGAGTTGGGAAAAGATGGCGTAATACTTCAACAAGGATTAAATTCTGCGCTCTTTCTTCCACAGGTGGCCACGGAAAGTGGTTGGAGTAGAGAAGAATTTTTGCAACATCTTTGTCTTAAGGCCGGCTTGGAACCCAATTGTTTTTTGAACCCTGAAACGGAAATCAGCGTTTTCCAAGCCGATGTCTTCTCGGAAAAAGATTTTGAGAAATAAATTTTTCAGGTAAACAAAAATCGTCAGTCAAAACTGACGATTTTTTTATTTACCATTTGCTTTTGCCCCTTGTAAATGCTATAAATGAGAGGTAAAATCAATTTTGAGGGGATCAAACTTCTGCAGGCAAGTAAAAAATATTTTACTCTGTCCGGCAAAATAATAGTAGAGCGATTAAATTGCATTCACAACTTTAAATTTTTAAATTGAAATTTTATGAAATATATCCCAACCATTGGAATGGAGATACACGTTGAACTTGCCACAAAAAGCAAAATGTTTTGTGGTTGTCCCAACGACAAAGGATTGGAAAAAGAGCCGAATAAAAATATTTGCCCGGTTTGCACCGGTCAGCCGGGAGCTACACCGGTGCCCAATCGCCAAGCGGTTGACTTTGTTATTCAAGCCGGACTGGCTCTTAACTGTCAAATCAATGAAGAATCAAAGTTTGATCGTAAAAACTATTTTTATCCCGATCTTCCCAAGGGCTACCAAATTTCTCAATACGATCTGCCAATCTGCTATGACGGTTATTTAAAATTTCGCGTCAGAAAAGAAGGGGAGGACAAAGGCAACACCAGAGCCAAAACTTACAGCAAAAGAGTTGGCATCCATCGTATTCACCTGGAGGAAGATACGGCTAAACTGACTCATCAAAAAAACGGTGAAACATTGGTTGATTTTAATCGCTCCAGCGTTCCTTTGATGGAGTTGGTCAGTGAGCCGGATATTCAATCATCTGCCGAGGCCAAAAAGTTTTGTGAAGAATTGCAACTGATTTTTCGTTACATTGGCATTTCCGATGCCGATATGGAAAAGGGACAAATGCGTTGCGAAGCTAATATTTCCTTGCATCGAGAAAATGAAGACCATTTATCCGGCACCAAGGTTGAGCTAAAAAATATCAACTCTTTCCGAGCCATTGAAAAAGGCATAGAGTACGAAATTGCCAGACAAACGGAAATATTGGAAAGTGGAGAAAAAGTTATTCAAGAAACCAGAGGTTGGGACGACGTCAAAGGCCGAACCTTTAGCCAGCGTCGCAAAGAAAATGCCGATGACTATCGCTATTTCCCCGATCCGGATCTCTTGCCTTTCAGTCTGCCCAAGGACTATCAGCAAGAAATGATGAATAGGTTGCCGGAATTACCGCGAGAGAGGCGTTTGCGCTTTCAAGAAGAATACGATTTGTTACCGGAAAATATTGAAGTCTTAGTCGTCAATAAAGATTTGGGAGAATATTTTGAAGAAGTGGCCTCTGAACTGCTAGAGTGGTATTCCGCCGAAAAAGAAGCCGGCAAGATAAAAATTTCTCCCGACAAAGACGAGCCGGAAAAAATAAAAACCAAGCTATATCGCTTGGCCAACAGCTACATAGTTACCAACCTCGTTAAACTATTGAGCGACAATAAAGTTCAAGTGAAAGATTTAAAAATCACTCCGGAAAATTTTGCCGAATTGATTAAAATGATTTTTCTAAAAGAAATAAACTCTTCCGCCGCGCAGACAATCTTGGAGGAAATGTTTGCCACCGGTGGAGACCCTTCCGTTATCGCTGATGAAAAAGACCTGCGACAAGTTTCCGACAGTGGGGAGTTGGAAAAACTGGTGGATAAAGTTTTGCAAGCCAACCCCTCCGCCGTGGCCGATTACCGGGCCGGCAAAGAAAATTCTTTGAAGTTTTTAATGGGACAAGTAATGAAAGAAAGTAAAGGCAAAGCCGACCCGCAACTGGCTACGGAGATGTTGAAAAACAAAATGAAGTAAACATATTTTGTCGGCAAGAAAGGAAGTTGTTACCTCAACTGTTCAGCTTTAACAACTCACCGTAAAATTTTTATGCAAGCCAAGGAAATCAGAAAGAGCTTTTTGGAATTTATAAAAGAACGAGGACATCAAATAGTGCCCTCGGCTTCCTTATTGCCGGAAAATGATCCGACTACCTTATTCACCGGCAGCGGAATGCAACCAATGGTGCCTTATTTGTTGGGAGAAAAATATCCCGGCGGAATCAAGCGAGTGGCTAATTCGCAAAAATGTTTCCGCTCCGGAGACATTGAGGAAGTGGGAGACAACCGACACACCACTTTTTTTGAAATGTTGGGAAATTGGTCTTTTGGCGATTATTTTAAGAAAGAACAAATTGCCTGGCTGTTTGAATTTTTGACAAAAGAATTAAAACTTGATCCAGAAAGATTGTTTGTTTCTGTCTATCGGGGTAATGAAAAATTGGGATTACCGAAAGAGAAAGAAGCGGTAGAAGTTTGGCAAGAGCAATTTAGAAAGGTGGGCTTGGAAGCCGAAGCTGTTAGTAATGCTGAAAAGAAAGGGATGGGGAGCGGAAAAATTTTTTATTATTCAGACAAAGAAAACTGGTGGTCGCGAGCGGGAACGCCGGATAAAATGCCGGTGGGCGAACCGGGAGGTCCCGATTCGGAAATCTTTTGGGATTTCGGTCCGGAACATAAATTTCACGAAAATTCTCCTTGGGCTGATCAACCCTGTCATCCGGCTTGCGATTGCGGACGGTTTATGGAAATCGGCAACAGTGTTTTTATGCAATATCAAAAAACAGAGAACGGTTTCCGAGAATTGAAACAAAAAAATATTGACTTTGGCGGAGGGCTGGAAAGATTAACCGCCGCCACTTTAGACAACCCTGATATTTTTCTGATTGATTTGTTTGATTTGCCAAGGAAAAAATTGGAAGAAATCAGTAGGCGGCAATACACCGAAAGCGAAGAAGTAAGAAAATCTTTTCGTATTATTTTGGATCATCTGCGAGCAGCCACTTTTTTAATCAATGATGGCGCCGAACCGTCCAACAAAGACCAAGGTTATTTTACTCGTCGTCTAATTCGGCGGGCAGTCCGTTTCGGTCATCAACTGGGAATTGAAACAAACTTTACCAAAGACATCGCCCAAGCGGTGGTAAAAACTTATCAAGATTATTACACTGATTTGACAGACAACGCTGACAGAATTTACCGGGTGATTGAGGAGGAGGAAGGAAAGTTTAGAAAAACTTTGCGAAAAGGACTTAAGTTGATTAAAAATTACGAATTACAAATTAAGAATGAAGAGGTAAAAATAACAGGGAAAGATGTTTTCGATTTATATCAAACTTATGGATTTCCAATTGAGATGAGTTTTGAGGAGTTGGAAAAAATCGGAATAAAATTTAATCAAGAAAAATTACAAAAAGAATTTAACGGAGAATTACAAAAACACAAAAATCTTTCTCGTACCGCCAGCGCCGGGAAATTTAAAGGCGGGCTGGCTGATCACGACAAAAAAACTACCCAGCTCCATACGGTCACACACTTGATGCTGGCCGGTTTGCGAAAAGTTTTGGGAAAACAGGTCACGCAAAAAGGATCCAATATCACACCGGAAAGAATTCGTTTTGACTTTTCTTTTGACCGAGCTATAACCGACGAAGAAAAAGAATCGGTGGAAAAATTTGTTAACGACGCTTTGCGTTCCGGCGGAAAAGTTACTTTAACGGAAATGCCCAAGCAACAAGCAATGGACGAGGGAGTAACCGGCGCTTTTTGGGAGAAATATCCGGAGCAAGTCAAGGTTTATACTATCACCGCTCCCGACGGAACAATCTATTCCCGCGAACTTTGTGGCGGACCCCATGTCAAAAATCTTTCTGAGATAAAAGGAACTTTCAAAATTCTCAAAGAAAAATCCTCCGGCGCCGGTGTACGGAGAATCAAAGCGCTGGTGGAGTAGAGTGATATATCTTTTGATAATTACATAAAGACATAATAAAAATATAGCAAATGGTTATAGAGGTCTTAGGGTTACTATTTGTAATCTTGGTAATACTAATAGAAATAATAATTGGCAAACTATTAGGATTATTTCATTTCAATCTAAAAGAATTGGATGGGTTTCAGTGGTTTGGAATTATTTATTTCGGATCTTTTGTTAATCTTATTATTGATGATTTTGTATTTAATGGATTTTTCTTTGATAAACTTAGTGAAATTTTAGAACGAACTAGGGTTAGATATGAGGTGTATAAAAAAATATCATACCAAAATAAATTAAAGAGAAACAAGAGAATAATAAAATCTCCAGAAGAAAGATTTAAAAAACCAAAAAGAGTTGATTGGGATAGAGTAAATAAAAAAAATCGCGAACTTGGATTTATTGGTGAAGATCTTGTTGTTAATATAGAGAGGAAGTATCTTAATTCAATAGGCAGGGCTGACCTTGCTGATAAGGTGAGACACGTATCATTAAAAGATGGTGATGGGTTGGGGTTTGATGTGCTGTCTTTCTTTTCGGATGGAAATGAAAAATATATTGAAGTAAAAACAACAACAAAAGATATAAATTCAAAATTTTTTATTTCTAAAAGTGAATTAAATTTTTTACGCGAACATCTAAACAGCTACTTTGTGTATAGAGTTTGCATTCACAAAAAAAGCGGAGTCTGGTTGAGTGTTTATTCTGGCAAAGATTTTTTTAATAATTTTGTAATTACTCCGATTCAATACAGTGTTGATTTTAAATAAATATTTTCAAATTGTATTTCACAAAAAACTATCAGAAACGAAGCACAAAATAAGCGATAATATTATTTTGGGAGAGGTAAAATATGATAATTAGCCTGTGATTTACTACTCGCAACTCGTTTGTCAAATTGGTAGTGCATCAAAAGTAAAAATTTTAGCAGTTAGATAAACCTCTGGTGAGGCTGGTATTATTAAAAAAGAGATGGTTTGTGGTAATGAATAATTAAAACAATAATTTGACAAAGTATAGTATATAGACTATACCCTATACCCTATACTTTGAAAAAATTCTCATCATTGATGACGCTGTAGGGTCCGGGGCAAGTATTAATCAAATAGCCTGTAAAATTAGAAAGCAAAAAAAGTACAAAAAATAATAGGATTTACCATCACAAGCAGTTTAAATGATTTTGATGTTATTTCTGAAGTTTAAAATTTAATAATAGATTTTATGATAAAAACAATCACCGACGAAAAGAAAATAGATGAAATTTTAGACAGAGGGGTGTTAAAAGAGTTTTTGCCCAGCAAAAAAGAATTCAAAGAAAAGTTGCTGAGTGGGGAACGGCTCAGGTTTTACATCGGCGCCGATCCGACCGCCAAAGCCCTGCACCTCGGCCATGCCCAAAATTTAATGCTATTGGAGGATTTTCGCCGTTTGGGGCACCAAGTGATTTTCCTTATTGGCGATTTTACGGCCATGATCGGCGACCCGGGAGACAAATCTTCGGCGCGAGTTCAACAAACGCCGGCGGAGGTGCGGGAAAATTTCAAGGGTTGGTTGGAGCAAATAAAAAACATTCTCAATTTTACAGACAAAGAAAATCCGGTCCTGGTGAAATACAATTCCGAATGGTTGAGTAAATTAAAGTTCGCTGATGTTTTGCAATTGGCCAGCAATTTCACCGTTCAACAAATGTTGGAAAGAGATATGTTTGAAAAAAGAATGGAAAAAGGAACTCCGATTTACATTCACGAATTTATGTATCCCTTGATGCAAGGCTATGACTCGGTGGCTCTGGATGTTGATGTGGAACTGTGCGGAACTGATCAAATATTTAATGCTCTGGCGGGACGAACCCTTTTGCAAAAATTAAAAGGTAAGGAAAAATTTGTTATCGCCGCCAATTTGATTGCCGACGAAAAAACGGGACAACTGATGTCAAAATCAAACGGCACCGGCGTTTTCTTGGATTTAAAGCCGAAAGATTTGTTTGGGGCGATTATGGCTCAAACCGACGGAATGATCAGACCACTGGCGCTTGGCTGTACCCGACTGAGCCTGGCTGAAATTAAAGAAATGGTTCAAATGGAAAATCCTCGGGACGCCAAATTAAAATTGGCCTTTGAAATTACCAAAATTTTTCACGGAAAAGATGAGGCAAAAAAAGCGCAAGATTATTTTGTCAACACTTTTTCCAAAAAAGAAATTTCCGCCGAAAGTGTGGAAGAAATAAAGGTGTCTGCCGGTGAACGCTTGATAGATGTTTTGGTTGAGAACAACCTGGCCGAAAGCAATGCCGACGCCAAACGAAAAATCAAACAGGGTGGGGTAAGTATTGACGGAGAAAAAATCATGGACATCCAAAAGGATGTTGATGAAACAATGGACGGAAAAATTTTAAAAGTTGGCAAGAAAAATTTCCGAAAATTAAAAGTAATTCCCTAGCTCTCGTGGATCTATTTTTCAACCTTTTTGCCAAAGATATTTGTTGATAAAAATAACAGTCTAACAACAAACCGAACAAGTAAAAAACAAAACAAATAAAACATCGCAAAAACTATGTCAAACAAAACACCAAAATTTGACCAGGCTCTGAAAGAAATTTTAGACAAACTGGAACCGCATCAGAGAGAATGCAAAGAGTGTGGTCAGAAGTTTGATATCTTGTCAGAAGATATTAAATTCTATAAAAGACTACAAGTCCCGCCACCGACTTTGTGTCCTGATTGTAGAGAACAAAAAAGAGCTGGTTATAGAATAAATTATTTACCTATTTTCTATAAAAAATCTTGTTCCGTTCCCGGACATACTGAAAAAATTGTTTCTTTCTATGCCGAAAACAATCCGGTTAAAGTTTATGATGATAAATACTATTTTTCCGATCAATGGGAAGCCACTGAATTTGGCATTGACTACGATCCGGAGAAAAGTTTTTTTGAAGAATACAATAAATTTGTCCTAAAAGTTCCTCATCAATCTTTATTCAAGGATCCGCAGTCAGTTAATTCTGATTACGTAGTGGCGGGAATTCAAGCCAAAGATTGTTATTATGTAGCCTCCCCAATATTTTCAGAGAAAATATATTATGGTTGGTACCCAGAAAACTGTAAAGAATCCATTAATATTTGCGAAATCAAAAAAAGCGAATTATGTTTTGATTGTGTTTACACAAATGCCAGCTACAACTGTATTCATTGCGTTAGTGTTGATAATTGTTTAAATTCAAGTTTTCTTTACGATTGTCACAATTGTCAAAATTGTTTTATGTCTGTCAATTTGAGAAATAAATCCTATGTTTTTCGCAACCAACAGCTAAGTAAAGAAGAATACCAAGAAAAAATGAAAGAAATTGAAATGGGAAAGAAAAGTGTTTATAAAAAATTACAAAAGGAATTTAATCAGTTGATTGAAGAAAAAGCAATTAAGAAGAATTTGGATAATGCCAAGACGGAAAATGTTTTTGGAGATAAATTAATTGAATGCAAAGATTGTTTTAAATCTTTTTCTCTTGTTAAATCAGAAAATATCAGGTATGGATTCGTAGCCAAAGAAATTAAAGATTGTATGGATTTTTGGGGAGGAACAAAAAATAGTCTGTTATATGAATCATCAGGAGTGGCCGATTCCAGTCAAGTAAAATTTTCTTTGATGATGAGAACTTGTTCAGAAGTAGAATATTCTTTTGAGTGTAGTAATTGCGAAAATTGTTTCGCCTGTTTTGGCTTAAAAAACAAAAAATATCATATCTTTAACAAACCCTATTCTAAAGAAGAGTATTACCAAAAAATAGATGAATTAAAAACGAAAATGTTGAAAAGAGGAGAATATGGAGAATTTTTCCCTTTAAAAAATAGCCCTTTTCCTTATCAAGACTCTAACGCTCAGATAGAATTTCCTTTAACCGAAGAAGAAATAAAAGCTAAGGGTTGGCATTGGCAAGATGAAGTTCCTTCAGAAATTGATTTAACTAAAATTAAAACCATCAAAGCGGAAGATGTTCCCGATGATATCAAGGATATTACCGATGAAATACTAAAGACCCCGGTTATCTGTGCAAGAACCAAAAAACCATTTAAAGTAACTCCCTTTGAATTAGACTTTTATAGAAAAATGAGTGTTCCCTTACCAACTATTCATCCCTCAGAAAGAGTAAAAGATTTGTTTAAATATAAAAGAGGCTATCATCTTTATTCAACAACTTGTACTAAATGCGGGAAGGAAATTCAGACGGTTCATAATCCGGAAAAAACTGAGAATATTTATTGCGAGGAGTGTTACGCTAAAGAAGTGGTTTAGAATAGCAAGAACTCAACTTCTATGGGATTGCAAGTTGTGCAATTTTGCAATTGTATTGCAAAATTGCACAAAGTTTGATAGGATTAGTTTGGTTATATCAAAACAATTAAGCATAAAAGATTATGCGGAAATTTTACAAAAGAGACATAGATGAAAGGGTTCATAGGGTCTTAAAAGGGTTTCCCGTTATTTTTATTACCGGGCCGAGACAATCCGGCAAGACTACTTATATTAAGCATCGTTTTAAGAATTATGAATATTTTAATCTGGAATCTTTTTCTGATTTTGAGTACATCTCCAATGATCCCGAATATTTTTTAAAAGAACATCCTCATAATATTATTATTGATGAAGTGCAGAGAATGCCTGAACTCTTATCTTATATCCAAGTTCATGTTGATAAAGAACAAAGAATGGGATCTATTATTTTGTCCGGTTCCCAAAATTTATTAATATCGGAAAAAGTTAATCAGTCTTTAGCTGGCAGAGTGGCTTACTTGACCCTTTTGCCTTTTAGTTTAAATGAACTTAAGAAGGGAAAGATAATAGAAAAAAGTTCTTGGAAACAAGCATTAAAAGGCTTTTATCCGGCTTTATATAGTCGTCAAATTCCCATTGATGAATTTTATAATTCTTATTTGACTAGCTTTGTAGAACGAGATGTGCGACTAATTAAAAATATTGGTGATTTAACGCGGTTTAAAAAGTTTATGATATTGTTAGCAGGCAGAGCCGGACAGATTATGAACATATCCTCTTTGGCTGATGATACTGGAATTTCTCCAAATACGGCCGAGTCATGGCTGAGTATTTTAGAAGCCAGTTATATTATTTTTCGCTTGGTTCCATATTTTAAGAATAGCAGTAAAAGATTAATTCGTTCACCCAAAATATTTTTTTACGATACGGGCTTACTTTGTTTTTTATTGGGAATTGATTCAATAAAAGAATTGGATTCTCATTTTGCGCGAGGAAATATTTTTGAAAATTTAATTATTGCCGATATTAAAAAAGATAAAGAAGTGTTTGATATCTCTTCTCAACTCTATTTTTATAGAGATTCTAAACACAAGGAAATTGATTTGGTGATTGATTTAGGTGGAGACTTTTTGTTAATGGAAATAAAATCGGCCAGTGAGTTTAGTCAATCATTTTTAAAAAATATTGTTGAAATACAGGAGCAAGAATTTAAAAAGGGGAGAAATATAATTGTCTATAATGGCCAGAGAAAATTGAAATTAAAGAAAGCGGAGGTGGTGCCATGGGATAAACTAGATAACGCTATGTGGGTAAAATAGTTTTCCCAACCAATCGCCAAAAAATGGAAAAAGAATTACTCTTGGTTTGATCTGGTTTCCTAAAAGAAGTTGTTATGCTTTGAATGCAAAAAATTTTTTTTAAACAACCGACATCAATTTGAAAATTATGGGTCAAGATCAAAAATTAGAATCCAAAAAACTAGAAAAAAGAGTTTGTCAAAATTGTCAGAAAGAATTTACTATTGAGCCGGAGAATTTTGAGTTTTATGAAAAAATTAAAGTTCCAGCTCCGACCTGGTGTCCGGAGTGTCGCGGGCAAAGACGTATGAACTTCAACAACGTTAGCAGTCTCTACAAAAGAAAATGTGATTCTTGCGGGGAAAATATTATCGCCGTTTACCCGGAAGAAGTTGAATTTCCGGTTTATTGTCCAAAATGTTGGTGGTCGGACAAATGGGACGCCTCCGATTATGCTCGGGACTATGACCTTAACAAACCGTTTTTTGAACAATTACGAGAGCTAAAAAATGAAGTGCCCCGAGTATCTCTGGAAGTTGATTATCAAAGAAATATTAACAGTCCTTATGCCAATCTCTGTGGTCCTTTAAAAAATTGTTATCTGACTTTTTTAACAGACACTGCTGAAGATTGTGCCTACATTTTTTCCGGTGATAATCTGAAAGATTGTTTTGATTGCACCAACGTGGCTTCGGCTGAGAATAGTTATGGTTTGTTCTATTCTGCCAAAATGTATCACTCATTTTTTTCGCGAGAGTGTGAAAATTGTTTGAATGTCTATTTCTGCAAAAATTTGAAAAATTGCCAAAACTGTTTCGGCTGTGTCAATCTCCGCAATAAATCCTATTGCATCTTTAACAAGCAATATTCCAAGGAAGACTATCAGAAACAACTCCAAGAATTACTGACCGGCTCACATCAAGCCCAAGAAACCATTAAACAAAAAGTTGAGGAATTTTTTCTGCGCTTCCCCAATAAATACATCCACGGAGAAAGCAATTTAAACGTTAGCGGTGATTATATTTATCACTGCAAAAATACACATAATTCCTACGGCATCATTGAGGGTGAAAATGTAAAGTATTGCAAAATGTTGGAAATGGGACCAACCAAAGATTGTTACGATTACGACAGTTGGGGACAGAAAGCGGAAAAAGTTTATGAAGCGGTGCATTGCGGGGACGGAATTAACAATATCAAATTCAGCAATGGCGCTTGGCAGTCTTACAATGTTGAATACTCCGACAACCCTTTATTTTCTCACGATATTTTTGGCTGCGTTTTTACCAACAAAAAATCCTACTGCATCCTCAACAAACAATACTCCAAAGGAGAATACTTCCCAATGGTGGAAAAGATCAAAAAACATATGAATGAAATGCCTTACATTGACAAACAAGACCGAGTCTATAAATACGGAGAATTCTTTCCACCGGAACTGTCTCCTTTCGCTTACAACGAAACCATCGCTCAAGAATACTTCCCTTTAACCAAAGAAGAAGCAAAAAAGAAAGGTTACAGATGGAAGGAAAGAGAAAAAAGAAACTATAACATAACTCTCAAAACAGAAGATATCCCTGATAATATTAAAGACGTAGATAATTCTATTCTCAAAGAGGTTATAGAATGCGCTACCAATAGTGAAGAAGAGAAAGCTAAAAATAACTGTAGCGAAGCTTTTAAAATAATTCCTCAAGAATTAGAATTCTACAAAAAAATGAATCTTCCTCTTCCCAGATACTGTCCCAACTGTAGACATCATCAAAGACTAAAAAACAGAAATCCTTTAAAACTCTACAAAAGAACTTGCATGAAAGAAGGTTGCAACAATACCTTTGAAACCACCTATGCTCCTAATAGACCGGAGATAGTTTACTGCGAGGAGTGTTATAATCGGGAGGTGAATTAGAAGGGGCAGAAGAGTGGAATGAAAAAATAAAAAGCGCCAGAAGCGATTGTTTTGGGTATAGAAATTTTTGATTGGCAGAGAAGTTGATATTTTTAAAGTTTGTGTTTTGGATGATTCTATAGTCCGTGGTCTCTTTTGTATTTTTGCCATTGCTTGCCGGACCAATCTTTGGGTTTTTTAGTAAAAGTTGGCTGGCTATTGTGGTGATAACTGGCGGCGTTGTGATAGAAACTCCAAAAACCATTTTTCTCTATGACATTACCATTTTTGTCTTTGATGATTTGCCACCAGACATATTTGCGACCGCCATCGGGTGTTCTTTTTATCAGGGTCGGTCCCTCCGTTTCCACTTGGCGACCATTGGAATCGCCGAAAATGTCAAAGGTAAGAATCGTTCCGGAGAAATGTGGTTGGATTAGGATATAACCGGGGGTGTTGTTGATGAATTGGAGGTCCGGCTTGGGAATGTAAACGGTGGCGTCAGTTCCTTGAGGAGAATAGTACTGAACCGGGTAGGCGTGGTTGCGACGCTCGGTTATTTTTAGTCCGCTGTTAACGGCGGCGCGAAAAAGAGTGGTGGAAACTTGGCAAACTCCACCGCCAAACTCAGGGATGGTTTGGTGGTTTTTGATAACCAACTCCGGTTTGTAGCCAGTTTTGGCATTTACTTCCCCCAAAATCTTGATAAAAGAAAAAGTTGCTTGTGGAGGCACCAGTACCCCGTTGAATCTTTCGGTGGCGACGTGGATATTGTGAATTCTGTTTTTGGGAGATCCGCGGAAGTTTGATTGTCCGCTACCTATTTTCTCTTTAATGCCCATTTGACGGTAGTTGTCGGCGGTGATAATCGGTTTGACTATTTTAGTGGGGAGTTCAACCAGGCCTTTGGTGGATAAGGTGTCCATATATTTTTTAAGGTTTGCCATAGTTTTTTCCAAGTCAATTTCATAACCCCATTCCTCTTTTTCTTTAACGATGATTTTGTTGTTTTCGTTGGCACCAAGTTTGGCGTTGCGTGGTTCCTTTTTGGTGGAATGTTGCAGCTCTTTGAGGTATTTTTCCGCTTCTTCCAGATTAATTTGGAAATTTCTTTTTTTATTGATTTGTAGTTTGTTTGATAAGTTATGAGTGAGTTGACAAATGTTCCAAGGTTGGTCGTTGATTTCATTTTCGGCAAAACAGAGGTTGATGTTTTCAACAGTTGGTGTGTTGGCAAAAGAGGTGCTTGGTTGAAAGACAACAATTGTTTTTTCTCGAGAGAAAGAGGTTGGCTCAATGGGAACAATACGATTATAAATTTTGACAAAATATTCTTTTTCCCGGCTAAATTTTTCCGCAGAATTTGTTTCCGGTTCCGTCTCTTCAATGACTTTTTCCTTTTCTTTTTCTTTATTTTTATTGCTTTTGGAAAGAGAAGAATTGTTGTGAACTTGTTGAGAGGGAGAAGAATTTAGAAGCAGACTGTTGGAAATATTTGCCATATTTTGTTGTTGGCCAGTTTGGTTGGTGGCAATGGTGTTATTTGTTTTGGTGGTAGCCAGACTTGTTAGAGGACACAAAAAAAACACTCCAACCAGATTTAGGCTAAAGACAAGAAAATATCTGACGATTAAACAGCGATTATTATTCATTGGCGTTTCGTTGTTGTCAGTTGCAAAAAGCTACCGTTGAAAGGTAGCTTTTTGCAACCGCGTTGTGCAGTTTTTTAAAAGCCCCTTACCTGGATCTTTCTGGTTTTGGTGGTATCGGCCTTGGGCAGTCTAAGGGTGAGAATCCCGTTTTTCATAGTGGCTTCCGCTTTGTCAGCGACAATTTCCACCGGCAGAATGACACTGCGAGAAAAAGCTCCCCAATAACACTCTTGATAGTAATAGTTATCAGCAGAAACTTCTTCATCTTGTTTTCTTTCCCCTTTGATGGTGACCATATCGTTGTTAATGCTGACATCAAGATCTTCCGGTTTTACGCCGGCGATAGTTGATTTGATGATAATGTCATCATCTGTTTGGTAAACATCAATGGTAAGTTGTCCCTCGGATTCATCATTGCTGACTTCGGTGGCAGTGGTATCAGTTGGGGTGGTGACATTATCTTCCGGTTCATTTGTGGAAGAGGGAAAGGTGTTTTTGTTTTCTGTTTGTTTTTCGTAGGTGGGCGCGCTATTGGGAACCTCATAAGTATCATCGTTGATTTCAAAAGAGGCCGGCGAAAAAGCTTCACTGTTTGGGTGCTGGGGCGCGGGCTTGTTCTCCCGATTGATGACAAATTCTTCTTCATTACCGGAATAATTTCCCTCTTCATCAACTCTTTTAATACCGGTTAATTTTTCAAAAAAAGATCTTTTTTGCTGTGCCATTTTTTTGTTAATATATTAGTTTTATTAAAACTTGTTTATTTGGTAAGCAACCAGATTATAGCATAAGTGGACAAAAAAAGCCAATAGAAAAAAAAGTGCTGTTTGGCCGGAAAATCCTCTTAATCTTTGTTTTTTGAGACCCTGCCAAAGAAAAAAGGTGGAGAGAAAATGGATGGTCAGAAGGAATAACGTTTGTGGCAAAAAAAGAGAAAAGTTTGTAAATGAGAGATTGGCAAGCAAATATTCCAAAAAAACGAAGCCGAGAGTGAAAAACGCCAAGTTAATAAAAGTGTTTTTAGGATTTTCAGATTTTATTGAAAGATTGTCCTGCAGGAATTTAAGACTGATAAATTTATTGGTTTCCTCAGTCAGGGTACTCAAGAAAATAAGATTGCCGGGGGAAATATTTTTGAAAAAAAGGAGGATGATTAGGGAAACAAGGGCGCTAAAAAGACCGGCTAAAAAGAAGCCGAATTTGTTAACTGATTTTTTCCAAATATTCATTTAGATTTTTTAGTTTGTTTTTTTGACCGGCTAATTTTTCTTTTTCTTTGTTAACGACTTCAGCGGGGGCCTTTTGCAGAAAATTTTTATTTTTCAATTTTTTTTCCAGAGAGGCGATAAATTTTTTGGTGACAGATATTTCTTTTTTAGTTTTTTCCCTTTCTTTTCTCAGATTTATAATGTTTTGCAAAGGGATATAGATTTCGGCTCCATTGAGAGCAAGAAAGTGAGCCTGCTCTATTTTTGCTCCTTGACTTTTAATCACTAATTCTTCAACGCCGGTTTGGAGGTTTTTAAGAATATTTACCTGCTCTTTCAAAAGAGAATGTTTTTCGGGACTGTAGATGATAACTTTAATCTTTTGCTGAGGAGAAAGTTTATACTCGGTGCGTGCTTTTCTGATTCCACTGACAATTTCTTGAAGAAGTTGGAAGTCTTGAGAGATTTCCTTTTTTAGGTTTGTTTTTTTTGCTTTTGGCCAAGGGGAAATCAGTAACAGTCCGGAGTCGGGAAACAGTTCTTGCTGGATTTCTTCAGTAACAAAAGGAATGAAAGGATGCCAAAGTTTGAGAAGGTTGACGAGAATGATGTGTAGAATTTGTTGTTTTTCCGGGAGATTATTTTCCACTTTGCTTATTTCCAAATACCAGTCAGCCAAGTCATTCCAGGTAAAATCTTTTAATTCTTGTCCGGCTGGAGAAAAGTTGTAGTTTTTGATTTGTTTGGTGACGGAGATGATAAGAGTTTGCAATTTTTGCAAAATCCATTTGTCCGCCAAGGTAAGTTTTTTGTTTTGTAAAAGTTGTTCTAAATTTTTTTGTTCATTCCCGATTTCACTGATTTGGAATTTGATTTCCATATAACGAGCAATATTCCACAATTTGTTTACCAGGTTGCGCATACCGACAAATTTTTCCGGACTGATTTTGATATTGTTACCGGGAGTATTGCCGATTAGCAGGGACAGGCGCAGAGCGTCAGTGCCGTATTCATTTATTACTTCCAGCGGATCAATTCCGTTCCCTTTGGATTTGCTCATTTTTTGTCCCTGAGCGTCAAGAACCATACCGTGAAGATAGACGTTTTCAAATGGGATTTCTTCCAAAGCGAAAAGACTCATCATAATCATTCGGGAAACCCAAAGGGTGAGAATTTCATAACCGGTTTCCAAAACTTGGGTGGGGTGAAATTTGGCCAGGTCGCCGGTTTTTTGTCCGTTTTTGAAATTGTCCGGCCAGCCCAGGGTGGAAAAGGTCCACATTCCCGAAGAAAACCAAGTATCTAGAACGTCCGGATCTTGTATCCAGTTTTCCACGTCTTTCGGCGGTTTGGTGTTTACATATATTTCATCGCCCTTGTACCAAACCGGCAAACGGTGACCGAACCAAATTTGGCGGGAAATACACCAATCGTGCAAATTTTCCATCCAATGCAGATATCTTTTTTTGAAACGATTTGGAATGAATGATATTTCTTCTTTCTGAGCAACTTCCAGAGCTTTTTCTTGCAGAGACTTGTTGCCCAGACGGGGAATTTTTTTATGGACGGAAACGAACCATTGTTTGGAGGGCAACGGTTCAATGGTTGTTTGACAGCGGTAACAAGTGGAAAGAGCGTTGTCAATTTCTTCCACTTTTTCCAAAAGTCCATTTTTCTTTAACTCTTTGACGACTTCCCGTCCGGCCTCCGAGGCGCTCAAGCCACTAAATCGGCCAAAGCCGGCGCGAATTTTCCCGTCTTCGTCAATTACTTTTTTGATTTCCAGTCGGTTATTTTCAGCCATTTTCCAGTCGGTCATAGAATGAGCCGGAGTTACGCCGACGGCGCCGGTGCCGAAATTCATATCAACTTCTCGCTCGGCAATCACCTTGATTTTTAAAGGGATGTTGCAAAACTCGCCCTTAAATTCTTGCCCAATATACTTTTGGTAGCGTTTATCTTTGGGATTGACGGCTACGGCCGTGTCACCAAGTTTTGTTTCCGGACGAGTGGTGGCGATGGGGATGGGGAATTCTTGCCAGTAGCGAAAAGTATAAAGATTGGTTTTTTGTTCCCGGTGCTCCACTTCGTCGTCGGCGAGAGTGGAATGGCAACGGGGACACCAGTTAACAATTCTTTCGCCGCGATAAATCACACCTTGGTGGTACATATCAACAAACATTTGCGCTACCGCTTTTTGTCTTGGTTTGTCCAAAGTAAAGGCCAAGCGAGACCAGTCCAGAGATGCTCCCATTTTGCGGATTTGTTTCAGGATGGTGTTCTGGGTTTTTTCCAAGAATTTCCAAACTTCTTGCAAAAATTTCTCTCGGCCAAGGTCGTGTCTGGTCAGACCTTTTTCTTGGAATAATTTTTTTTCCACAACGTTTTGTGTGGCGATGGCGGCGTGATCGGTGCCGGGAAGCCAAAGAGTGCGATAACCATTCATACGGTGAAAACGGATGAGTAAATCTTCAATGGCTAACATAGAAGAGTGACCGAGGTGTAGCTTATCAGTGATGTTTGGCGGGGGGAGGATGATGGTGTAGCTTTTGGCGTTTTCAGGTAAAGGTAGGTTGTCCGGATTGAAGTAGCCGGATTTTTCCCATTTTTGGTAGATTTTTTCTTCGCAATCGGCCGGATTGTAGGATTTGGCCAGTTCTTTCATAAGTAAGCAATTAACAACTGTTAACAAGGGGATACTAGCATAATGTTGGGCAAATTTCAACTTGACCAGAAGGGATTTTTGAATTTTACGAAGTGGTAGGATTTAAAAAATTTGCTGGAAATAGAATAGAATGTTCGGAATTTTAAGACAGTTCCCTGATTATTTTTCTGACTTTGATGATTAAGTAAGAAAAGTGATATTTACTTGAATCTTGTTTTTGCTCTTCCGGCAGACTGGTCAAAGCCAGAGCCAACCAAAAGATTTTTTGTCCCTGACTGATTGTCCAAAAATAATGATCAAGAAAGGCTGCCAGTAAAACAACAATGAAAAAGAGTTTTAGAGGATGTTTTTTGAGGGAAGCGAGGGAAAAATTGGGACGAAGATAGAAAATGATAGAAAGAATGAAAAGCGCTAGCCCCGGCCAGCCAAGCTCAGCGGTTATTAAGAGGTACAAATTATGAACCGGTTGAATACGCCAGGAGGAAACTTGTTCTTGAATGATTTGTTTTTCCGTGGTGATAAAATTTCCCAGGCCAACTCCGGTAAGAGGGTGTTCTTTGATGATTTCTTGGGCGCTGGCGCGATAAATTTTTCGGAAAAAGAGAGATTTATCGTGGGGGCATTGAAAACAAAGGCGGGGGGCGATGAGGTTGTAAATCAAAAAGAGACTGCCGAGGCCAAGGCTGATTGCCAGGGTCGTCCGGAGAAAAGCAGGTACTTTGATTTTTCGGCAAAATTTTTGGTAAGTTTGCCAGAGTCGGTTTTTTTCCTGATAAAGAAAAGGGATAATGATTAACAATGAAAGGCCTATGGCGGTGCGAGAATAGGTTAGAAGCAGGGCGATGAAAATTGAGAGCAATTCTAAAAGAAAAAGGAATTTGTAGGGCCAGCGCAGTTGTTTGAAAAGATTTTTTTTACTGATAATCAAACTGAAACCACTGGCCAGGGAGAAGACCAAAAAAATCCCCAGAACATTGGGGTGGGGAAAAGTTCCGTAGGCTCTGATAAATTTTTCTCCACCAAACTCAAAACGAGCCAGGCCGAGAATTTGCGGGCCGAGATGACTTTCGCCCAACCAAAAGAGACCCAGTGATTTTTGTTGGATAAATTGCCAAATAGCCAGAAAGGATTGAAAAACACCGGCAGTGAAAATGATGAATTTAGTGTAGGTTAAAATCGTGTATTGCCGGAGAAAATACCTGCTTAAAACAAAGAAAAGAAAGAGTTCGGAAAAGCGAAATATTTTATAAAGATTAAAACGGGAAAAGAAATTGCTCGGGTCGGCCAAGAAAAGAGAGATGGTAATCCAGAGGAAAAAATAAAAAAGAGGATTTTGAGAAAGGTTTTTTATCTTCTTTTTGGGCGCTGAAAATAAATGTTGATGTTCCGACCAGAGAAATCCGAGCAGGAAAAAGATAAAAATAATATCAAAAAGATTTAAAAAAATGAGGTATTGTTCTTTGAAAAGAGAAAGGTTTTTAGTGCTGTCAAAATTAAAAATATAACGGATGTTAAAAGGAATAAGAAAGACCAGACAGTATAAAAGAAAGGTGTTTATTTTTTTGAGCATAGACGGGGGTTATTGATTTACAGACTGCTTTTAACTGTTGTCTTGATGAAGACCCATAAAAATTCCCATTATGATCAGGCTGGCAAAAATTGCCAAGACAATAGCTTTTGATAGGGGGAAGAAGTTTTTGAGATCGTATAAAGAGGCCACAAAGAGTACTGCCAGAGTGCCCAAGAAGAGGGAAAATATTTGGTAAATAGGAACGTACTTCATTTTTGCTTTGACGACAATCGGCCAACAGATAAGAAAAACAGCCAAATCAACAAATGACCAGAGGACGAAAGAGAGTAGGCTGCCGAAAGCCAATTGTAGGACGGCGATTAAGGAAAAAAAGATAATAGGCAAGATGAAGAAGTATCTAACGGGAGAGTACATTTGTTATTGAGTAATAATATTTGTCTAAAGATTGTTACAATTCGTTTCTTTGTTTTGTTTGCGGGTTTTTCTTGTTGTTAAATTTAACATAGCCGGAAGTTTTTGTCTATAAAGAAGAAAAAGTTGTTTTGTGGATTTTTATGGGGACGGAAGAGTGTTTAATTTTTGGCGATTTTGAAAACTTGGGCTATAATGAGTGAAAGTTTTCTTGAGATAAATTTTAAAAAGTACACAAATGAAAAGCAATAAAATTTTGTGGGGGGCGGTGTTGGTTTTTTTATTGTCTCTGGGGGCTTTTGTTTTTGTTAACAGGAAATCCGCGCGCAAGGGAATGCCGATTGTGGTTGACAATACACAGAAAAAACAAGAGGAGAAAATAGAGCCTTTTGTTTTGAAAGAGGGAATGAGTCCTATCAGCGGAGTGGAGTGCGAGAATTGGAAGAGACGACCGTTTGCCATAATGTATTCCGGTGATATGGATGCGCGCCGGAATTTTCGAGCCTTGTCGCAAGCGGATTTTGTCTTGGAAATGGATCATCGGCCGATGCATGGGCAACCACGAGTGATGGGTGTTTTCCAGTGCGCTACACCGACAGCGATGGGGCCGATGCGTTCCGGGCGAACTGATCATATTTCAGTGGCTGCTTCGTTGGATGCCATTTATGTTCCTTGGGGCGGTTCCAGTGTCGGGAAGAATTTGTTAAAAAAACATTTGGTTGATCATATTGACTGTAATGGTGAGGTGCCACCGATTGGTTATCCGCCGGCTTGTCGTAAAGATGCTTCTTTGTTGGTGGCGCCTTTGCGCAGCGCCGGTCCGGCTTTTTCTAACTTGGCGGAATTGATTAAAATTGCTAAGGCGAACAATTATCGTTTGGTTAATAAAGGAAAAGGCTTTCATCATCAGGCTGATTTACCTCGGGAGAAAAGGCCGGCTTTTGGGCAGGTTAATGTTAAGGTGGTTTATCCTTATCGGGTGATGTATAAATATGATCCGGAAACAAACTCTTACAAAAGATTTTTGATAAAGAAAGAAGGGGCGATACCAAAGCCTGATATTGACCAGGCCAACAAAAAGCAATATGCGCCTAAAAATATTATTACCATTATCACCAAGAAGGAGGCGTGGAAAACCGATATAGATTACAAAGGACAAGGCTTAATGGATCCTTGGGAGGGGATTGACGAAGAGCATCGCCAGAGAGATAACGGACAGTATCCTAACTTTCAGTTGGGTGATCCTTGGTTTGACACCAAGTTTGAAGGACCGGCGCGATTTTTCTTTAATGGACAAGATGTGAAAGGGATTTGGAAAAAAGAGAAGGGCGCGGATAAACCTTTTAGATTTTATGACGACAAGGGTCAGCCGATTGAATTTGTTCCCGGTCAGATTTGGATGCATGTTTTGCCACAAGATCGCAGTGTCAGTTATTATGACGAACCAAGTTCCAAGTAGTTTTGCTTTTTACGGGTTGACTAAATTTTTTGTGATGTTGGGCTGTTAATGAGCGGATTTTGCTTGCAATTTGTTTATTTTTGTGGTAGAGTACTTTACTGACTAGTTCTTTTGAAATAGAATAAAAAATATTAATAAAGGAGGGTTGTAGATGGAAGAGTTTATAGAAAAGATTCTGGCTGCTATGCTTGGGGGAGCTATTTTTGTCGTGGGATTGATTTTTTTTCTTATTGCTATCGTCGCTTGGTTCTTTGCGGCGACGATGAATACAGTTTACTTTTTTGCTCCTATTGCAGTAGTTGCAATGGGAGTGGGGGCTTTTTTATTTTTTGAAGGGATTTTTATTGAAAAGCTTTCCAGTTTTTCGCGGAAGCTCTTAAAAATAGTAGAGGGGATTATTGACTTCGTCCCTCATCGCTAAGTTTTTTGACCCGTCGGCTCTAATCAGCCGGCGGGTCGTTTTTATTTTTTGGGTTTTATATTTTATGGCGGAGTGATAAGTTGGGGAAGTGAAGTAGTTTTGATTTAGGGAAGTCTCTATTTGTTGATTGTGAAAGCGAGGTTTTTCTATTTTTTTCTTGCTTAGGGGGAATAAATAATTTACACTGAAGGAAAGAAATTTTTGTCTAGAACAGGCTTAGCAGTTTAAATCAGTTTAGTGTTATTTGGTGGCAGGATTTTAACGGTAAAAAAATTATTTTGAAAAATTTAATCAATGATAATTTATGAAATTTTGGTACGGGGCGGAAAAGTTTTTAATTTGGTCTAATTTAATGGACCTGAAAAAAGAGTTTCAAATGGAAAATCCCAAGGGAGAGATAAAGGAGTTTGATTTTGAGGAAATATCGGCGAATGAGGTTGAAGAAAAGAATTTTCAGCAGAATGATTTGTTTGCGACTGAAAAATTATTGATTTTTCGCAATGTTTTAACTTTGCCGACGGGTGAGCAAAAAAAGATAAAAGAATTTTTGCAAAAAGAGCGATTATGTCGGCGAGAGGATTTGACGGTTGTCTTCGTGGAATTAAGTGAGAAGAAAAAAAGTGCTTTGAGTGGCATTCTGGCCAGATATTTAAAGCAACAAGGAGAATTTAAGGAATTTAAAAAACTGACTGAGGAGCAATTACGACAGTGGATCAATGCTGAATTTTTGAAGAGAAGCGAGAAAAAGGTGACAGTGGAGATAATAGCTATCAATGAGCTGATTAAAATTACTCAAGCCAATCTCTGGCAAATTTCCCAGGAGATAGACAAGCTGATCGCTTTTTTGGAGAAAGGACAAGTTGATTTGGATTTGGTACAGAATTTGTGTTCGGGTAAGCTGGAGGCAAAAATTTTTGACTTGGTTAATGCCATTGGAGAAAAAAATAAACAAAAGGCTCTGCTATTGAAAGAGCGTTTGTTGGAACAGGGGGAAAATGAATTTTATATTTTCACGATGATTGTTTTTCAGTTGAGAAATTTTTTGAAAGTGGCAGAATGTTTGCGAAAAGGATACAAGGAGCCGAGGGTTATCAAAGAAAAAACCGGATTGCATCCTTTTGTTTTGCAAAAGACTTTGCGAAATATGGGCGGCTTTCCTTTGAGGAGAATAAAAGCCATTTATCAGTTAGTGGCCAATTTGGACAAAAAGAGCAAACAAGGCAAGTTGAAAATGGAAGAGGCTTTGGATAATTTGATTTTGCGGATTTAGTTTTAGAGTTCAATGGGAAAGAAAGGAGGAGGTTGTTTTTGACTTTTCTTTTTTTAGGGGTTAAACTCTAGGATGTAATTGGAGAAGTTTTTAAAAGTAAAGCAAACGGATGACGGAAAAAGTTATAACAATAAAAGACGTTGAATATACAGCTGACCTGGCGCGGATAGAGATGACGGCCGAGGAGTTAAAAAAAATGACTGAAGATTTGAACGGAGTGTTGGCTTATTTTAAAGATTTGCAGGAGGCGGATACTTCAGCGGTAAAAAAAGTCAATCATTATGAAATGGTGGAAGGAGAGAGAAATCATTTTCGGGAGGATGAAGTGGAGCCGGCCAAGAAGGAGGTAGAAGGGATTATTAAGGATAACTTTCCGGAAAGAAGTGGAGACTTTTTGGCGGTCAGATCGGTTTTGGATAAAAAATAATTGTTACGGCGGGCTTTTGGTCTAGTCCTTATTAAAAGAAAACAGGTTAGTATGATAAAAAAATTACACCAAAAAATTCAAAAAGGCGAAGTTTCCAGCGAGGAAATTTGTGGGAGCTATTTGGCAAATGTTGCCGATAAAGATAGAGAGATAAACGCTTTTTTAGATGTTTTTGATAAGGAGGAAATACTTGAACAGGCCAGGCAAGTTGATGAGAAAGTCAAACAGGGGAAAGAGATAAGTTTGCTGGAGGGAATCCCTTGCGCAATCAAGGATGTGATAAATATCCAAGGAAAAAAGACTACCGCCGCTTCCAAGATGATGGAAAATTATGTTGCGCCCAATGATGCCGGAGTGATAGAAAGGTTGAAAAAGGAAGGCGCGATTTTTTTGGGCAAAACAAATTTGGATGAGTTTGCCATGGGTGCTTCCACAGAAAATTCCGCTTTTGGCATTACGAAAAATCCTTATGATTTGGAAAGAGTTTCCGGTGGAAGTTCTGGCGGTTCGGCGGCGGCGGTGGCGGCAGAAATGGCTCCTTGGGCTTTGGGAACAGACACGGGTGGCTCCATTAGGCAACCGTCAGCTTTTTGTGGGGTGGTCGGTTTCAAGGGTACCTACGGTCAAGTTTCTCGTTGGGGGGTGTTTCCGATGGCGACCAGTTATGATCAGGTTGGACCAATTGCTCAGTCAGTGGAAGATGCGGCCATTATTTTTAAAACGATTGCCGGAAAGGATGAACGAGATAATACAACCATTGAAAAAAGCGGGCAGGTGGGCGAGTTGGAAGAGTTGAGAGGTGATTTAACAGGACGACGCATCGGTTATGTTAAAGAATTTTTTGAGAAAGAAGGTCTGGATAAGGATGTTAAGGAAATTGTGGAGCGGAGAATTAAAGAAGCGGAAAAAGCCGGCGCCAAAGTGGTGGAAATTGAGTTGCCAAACTTTAAATATTCTTTGGCTACTTATTACCTGATGATTACTTCTGAAGTCAGTTCCAATATGGCCAGAATTGATGGAATAAGGTTTGGTTTAAATGAAGGGCTGTTGCCCGATTCGGAGAGCAAGAGCTTACTGGATATTTACAAAAAGTCGCGAGCTCTGGGCTTGGGAGCGGAAGTAAAAAGGCGGATTATTTTGGGAACTTACGCTTTGTCGGCCGGTTATTATGATGCTTATTACAAAAAGGCGCAGGCGGTGCGAGAGTTGATTAAGAACGATTTAAAAAAGGCTTTTGTGGAAGTTGATTGTATTATTGCGCCCACCTCGCCGACACCGGCTTTTAAGATAGGCGATAAAATCGAGAATCCCTTGGCGATGTATTTGGCGGATATTTATACGGTGACAGCCAATGTTGGTATGATACCGGCTATTTCCATTCCGGCCGGTTGGGCGGAAAGGGATGGAAAAAAATTGCCGGTGGGAATGCAGTTGTTGGGTAGATGGTGGGATGACTGGAAATTATTGGATATAGCCAAAGGAATGGAATTGGGTGAGTAGTTAAGATGTGAGAATTTTTCAACAAAAAAACGAGCTCGGTCGAGCCCGTTTTTTTATTAGTTGAAGATCTATTTAGTTTGGTGTTTGAGCCAATTTTGGCGGGAAGGTAGATTTTGACAGGCGACACCGTTTTTGTCTCTGTCTAGGCCGTGAACGTCAAGGCCGTTTTTAGCGCATTTTTCGTAAACCGCCTGAGCTTCTTCTTGGTACTTGAAGTCGGAGCAGTTGTAGTTGTAAGTTTGTTTGGGGTCGCACATAGCTCCCATAATTAGGTTGCCGTTTTCATCACGAGCAACTTTTGATTCGGACCAAGAATGAGTTTTGGCGAATTTACCCAGGTCAATATCGTTATTTCCGGCTTCCAAACCCAAGGCTACCAACAAAAGCAAAATAAGTCCGGCTATAAACAGGCGTCCTTTTTTCCAAAACCAAAAAAGAAAGCCGGCAATGATTAACAAGGCGACAATTAAAAAGAGACGGAACTTTTTATTGCGCCTGAGGCCGCTAACCTGGCGGGAATTTTTTTTGTTCATTTTTTTGCTTTAATTTTTTTTCATTGTAACATTTTCTTTTCTGTGTTACAATGGCTGACCAGGCGTGTTTATTGGGGAGCCGATTAAAAGCAATTTGTTTAAATGTTTTTGGGAATATGGAAAAATGTAATTGGCAGAGTCATTTTGCCGAGAATGGTAAGTTCAGGAAGGAGGGCGTTGGCGACCTGGGAGAAAAGGTAGCGGCCAATTATTTGTTGGCGCAGGGTTATAAATTGTTGGCAGCCAATTTTTCCAATAAACGAGGTTACCTGGTAGGTGAAATAGACTTGGTAGTGAAAAATGAGAAAGAGCAGATTATTTTTGTGGAAGTGAAAACACGCAGAAACTTTAAGAGTGAGAGCAATCACGGAATTTTTCCGGAAAATGCCATAACTCCCGCCAAAATTAGAAAATTGGAGCGGGCGGCCGGAGTTTTTTTAAAACAGAATGGTTACAAGGATGTTCATTGGCGAATAGATGCAGTGGCGGTTATTTTTAATTTTGTCAGTCGGAAAATTTCCTTGCGACATATTAAATATATCAGAAGGTAGGATTCTTATGGTTGAAGAATTTTTGCAAAGTTTTCAGTTGGTGATCGGTTTTAATTTGACGGGAAATTTTCAGGAGCGAGATCAAAGCGGTTTATTTGATAGATGTTTTTTTTAGTGTTAAGATGCAGATGGCTATTTGAGTGTTTAATTTAGTAAGATGGCAAAAATGAAAAACAGTTTAGAAGAATTGTTTGGGTCCAAGGAACGTTGGCGTTTGATTAAACTTTTTATTTTGAATGGTGAAAATAAATATACAGTGGCGGAAATAGTAAGGAGAAATAAAATGGATGGGCGTAAGGTTCGTTCCATTATTAACCAGTTTGTCAGGGCCGGTTTTTTAAAAGAGAGAACGATGAAAAAAATAAAATATTATCAAGTAAATGTTGCTTTTCCATTTTTTGACGGATTGAAGCAACTGGTTATTCGTTCCAATTTGTATCCGGAATGCGCTAGCTTGAAAAAAATAGAAAACTTGGGCAATGTTAAGCTCGGTTTAGTCTCGGGAATTTTTTTTGATAACAGCATTTCTAAAGCAGATTTGTTAATTGTGGGCGATCATATTTCCAATGCCAAAATGAAGCATTTATTGGAGGATTTGGAGATTGAATTGGGGCGAGAGGTGAATTATTCCTTGATGACTCTGGAGGAATTTAAATATCGCATCAATATGTTTGATAAGTTTATTTTGGAATTTTTTGAAGGTCCCCATGAGATTATTGTCAATAAAGTTCCGAATGAAATCAGGCAATTGAAGAGGGCTAAAAAAATATCATAATGAATAAAATTCAGCCGAAAACTTTTGTTAGAAAGAATTTGGAAGTTCTTGAGGTTTTGTTTTGGAAGAACAAAGTTTTGGTTTTTCTGGTTTATAGTTCTTTGTTTTTAAATCTGTTGATCTGGGGGGTTCTTTTTTGGTTTTTTAAAAATGCTGGGGAGTATAATTTAATTATTCACTATAATGTTTACTTGGGTGTTGATGGGATTTTGATAAATGATGAACCTCAGAGTTGGTTTAATTTGTTTTTGCCGGCGGCCGGAGGATTTTTATTTTGGCTGATTAGTGTTTGGTTAAGTGTTTTTTTAATTTTTCAACTGGATAGGTTTGATAATAACAAGAGCGCTTTGAGTTCTTTTATCAGTAACAGGTCAATTAGTTTTGTCAGCGTGAGAATTTTATTGATTAGCGCTTGGATGTTGCAACTTGTTTTGTTGGTGTATATAATTTCTCTTTGGGTAATAAATTACTAGAATGGTAACTAAAAAAAATTGGTCTTATCCTGACCCGAAAACCACTGATCCGGTGGAGCATCGTATTCAAAGGTTCTGGGAAATATTGCCCGGCTTTTTGACTTGGTTAACTTTACTGGGGATGTTCTTTTTTGCCTGGTGGAAGCCGGTATGGGCGGCGGTTTTTATTATTTCTTATGATCTTTACTGGTTGTACAAGACGATTTATATTGCCAGTTATTCCATTATGTCTTACCGAAAGATGCGTCGCTGGGAAAAAATTGATTGGCTTCATCGTCTGAAGGCCATTTTCAAAGGGAAAAAAATATTGAAGGAGTTGGATGAAGAAATTGCCAGACTGGAGAAAAGGATTAAAGAGGCTCCTTTGTTTAGCAAGAAAAGACGAGAATTGAAACAGCAACTAGTAGAGAGAAAGAATTTTAGGAAAAGAGCGGAAAAAGATTTGCGTCATCGTGACAAATTTTTGGACTGGCGGAAGGTTTACCATGTTATTTTATTGCCCAATGCTATAGAGACAGCAGAAAATATTAGACCGGCCATTCAAGCGGTTTTAGATTCCAATTATCCGAAAGACAAAATAATTATTGTCTTGGCGATGGAAGAGAGGGAGCCGGAGGAGAAGCGGAAAAAGAAAGAGAGAATATTGAGGCGAGAATTTGGCGATAAATTTTTTGATTTTATTGTTACCGTTCATAAGGTGAAGGGTAAGGAAATGAAGTGTAAGGCCTCCAATACAACTTACGCTGCCAAAAAAATTAAGAAATATTTGGAGGAGAAAAATATTCCTTTGGAAAATGTTATCTTATCCAATCTTGATTGTGAGTCCAGAATTCACCCGCAGTACTTGGCGGCTTTGACTTACGCTTATGTGACAGAACCAAAACGTTTGCAATACGCTTACCAACCCTTGCCGATGTATCATAACAATCTTTGGGACACAATTGCACCGGTGCGAATAATTGTAACAGGATCGTCTTTTTGGCACATGGTGGAGGCAATGCGTCCGGAGCATATGGTGACCTTCTCTTCGCACAGTGAACCATTTAAAACTATTGTTGATATCGGTTATTGGCCGGTTAATGTTATTTCCGAGGATTCTTTGGTATTTTGGAACGCCTATAATTATTTTGATGGTGATTATGAAGTGAAGCCGATTTATTTGCCGGTTTCCATGGATGCGGTTTTGGGTAATAATTATTGGCACACCATTAAAAATCAATACAAGCAAAATCACCGCTGGGCTTACGGGATTGAAAATTTACCCTTGCTTTATCGGGCGATGCGCAAAAACAAAAAAATTCCTTTTTGGACCAAGGTAAGACACCTTTTTACCATGTTGGAAGGTCATCATAGTTGGGCCACTTCTTCTTTTATTTTAGCTTTGCTGGGCTGGTTGCCGTTGATTTTGGGGGGCAACAAATTTAATGAATCAATTTTGGCGCACAACTTGCCTTTTGTTACTCGTTATTTGATGACGATTGCTTTAGTTGGCTTGTTTGTTTCTATGATTTTGAGTTTGTTTTTAATGCCGGCTAGACCAAGAGGACATTCTCGTAAAAAATATTTGGTGATGATTTTACAGTGGGTAATAGCGCCGATTATTGCTCCTTTTTTAGGAGCGGCGCCGGCGGTACATGCTCAAACAAGGTTGATGTTGAAGCGTTATATGGGAGAGTTTTGGGTAACGGAAAAAATTATCAAAAAACCGAAAAGCTCTAGATAGAGGTTGGTCCGGTTTGATCTGAGCGGAAATTACTTCTAATATTTATTCAGGTAGTTCTTGGGGTTGGTTCGTTATTAATACTTGCTTATGCTTTGGATTTTTTTTCAGTCTCTTTTATTAAGCGCTTTTTTGTTTTTAGTGTTGAGAAAGTGGTTGCCGATTGAAAAGAAAAGATGGGGCGGGGCGGTGATGATATTTGTTTTTATTTGCTTAACGTTATGGCATTCAGAGTTGGAGTTGAGTAGGCAATTGGTTGGTTTGCTGTTAGGGAGCGGGGCGATTTTGCTATTCGGACTAGTTGACGACAAGAAAAATTTTTCTTGGGTTAGTCAGTTAGTTTTTCAATTTTTTTTGGCGTTGGCGTTATTTTTTTTCGGTTTTCAAATTGACTTTTTTAAATTGGGACCGGAACAAATTGTTAGATTGGATCAGATTGTTTTTTGGGGCATTGCCTGGCCGAGTATTTTTTTTGTTTTGGTCTGGTTTCTTGTTTCGGTCAATGCCGTTAATTGGTTTGATGGTTCCGATTCGGCGCTGGCCGGTTTAGCCTTGGTGGCCGGCTTGGGCTTACTCTATGTCAGTTTTTTGCCGGAAGTGAATCAACCGGCTATAGGTATTTTGAGCGCTATTTTACTGGGAGCGGTGACGGCTTTTTTGTTTTTTAATTTGCCACCGGCCAAGTTGGAAGCCGGGACTTCCGGGAGTTATTTTATAGCTTTTGTTTTGGCCGGTTTGGCGATTATGGCCGGCAGTAAGATTTTGACTTTGATGATTGTTTTGATTTTGCCCCTACTTGATTTTTTTTGGGTGTTAGTTGGCCGTTGGCGAAGAGGACAGTCAATTTTTCAGAGAGATAAAAGTCATTTACACCATCGTTTGCAAAAAATAGGTTGGCAAGACAGGGATATATTTCTTTTGTATATGTCTTTTTTGACAGTTGTTTTGATTATTTATTCTTTGCTGACAGACCGTTGGGCGCGTTTGGGTTTGCTTTTCTCGGAAGCTCTGATTATTCTATTGTTTTTTTCTTTTGTACAGTTTAGACTAAAAAAAATTAAAAGTTAATTTTAAAAATGAATTCTATTGGAAGAGAAAAAATGCTTTGGATATTTGGTCTGCTGATTTTATTGGTTTTGTTTTTCCTGTTGATTTGGAATTTAAGCGCTCGTTTTTTTGCGAACAAGGATTTGGTGTTTTTGGAAGTAAATGGCGAAGTGATTAAAGTTTGGTTGGCCGATGATGACCAAGAACGTTTTCGGGGCTTGAGTGACAGAGTTGATTTAGGTCCGGCTGAAGGGATGTTATTTTTATACGACCGGTCGGAATATCACGCTCATGTGATGAGAAGGATGCTTTTTCCTTTGGATTTTTTGTTTGTTGATGGTGATCAGGTGGTTGACTTGGTGAAGGGCATTCCTCAAAATTTTCCTGGTTTAATAAAGGGTCGGAAGCAGTATGACAAGGTTTTGGAGTTGCCGGCCGGTTGGATAAATAAACATAAGATACAAGTGGGAGACAAAATTAAGTTTTTGTTTTGACAGAGATGTTGACGATGAATTTCAAAAATGACCGCAAATATTTTTGGACTATGCATGCGCGTCGGAAAATCAGGCAATATAATTTGTCGCCGGGTTTAGTTAAAAGGATTTTACGAAATCCGGACAGAGTGGAAGAGGGAATTGCGCAGAAAACAATTGCGGCGATGAAAGACAAATCCACTAAATCACAAGAAAAAGAAGTTTGGGTAATGTATCAACTGCTTAAAAGTCAACGTAAAAAAATCATTTCCGCTTGGATCTATCCGGGCAAAACAAAACCGGGTAAGGAAATTTTTATTCCGGATGAAGTGTTGTTGGAATTGGAGAAGATACGGAAGGGAAACAAAGATGAATAAAGTTTATTTCTCTGAAGAAGCTCTTGTTACTTTGGGTTGTTTTTGGGAAGAGAGAAAGTTGTTAACCAGAGAGAGAATTTTGTTGAAATCGTTTTCCCAGATTATTCTTTGATCTCGCCGGAACCAAGTTCTTTGTCGTTTGGCGTAATTTTTTTCCGCCAAGAAAATTTTTTCCAGAAGATCTTGTTTGTTTAGTGGTGGTTTATCGGAATTGTTTTTTGCTGATAGAGATTCCTTTTTCTGAAGATAAAGAGGAATCCAGTAATAGGCTAGGCCGAATTTTTGAATATCTTCCCAAGTCATTTGGTATTTCTTTTTGATGTTTTTTACTTCTTCAATCATTCCCTCTGTCCAGCGACTTTGTAGTCGTTTTTTGATTTTTTGGGCCAGTTTTTCTCTGGGCCAGTCAAGGCCTATTTGTAGAAAATCTAGGTGGCGAGGAGGTTTTTTTCTGGGCGCGGGCATTTTTCCCAGGGTGTTGATTATTTCCAGAGCTCTGATGAGGCGTTGTCTATTGTGCGAATCAATTTTTCGGGCGTAGCAAGCATCTTTATTTTTTAAGAGGACAAAAAGTTCTTCCGTTGTTTTTTGGGAGAGTTGTTGACGAAAATTTTGGTTTGGTTTGATGGCCGGAAAGATTGGTTGGTCAATAAGAGCTTGGATCCAGAAACCGGTACCTCCGCAAACAATGGGGATTTTTTGGCGAGCCGATATTTGTTTAATCAGGCGTAAAGCGTCTTTTTGAAAATTGCTGACATTATAACGATTTTCGTCTTGCAAATGTCGGCGAGGGTCTTCAAAGTCAAGTAGGTGGTGAGGAATTTCGCGATAGAAATAAATTTCTTGGTCTTTGTTTTTTTGCCAATACCCGGGAACTTTGCCGGTGCCCAGATTTAGGTCACAGTAAATTTGTCGGGAATCAGCGGAGATTATTTCTCCGTTTATTTTTTGCGCCAAATCCACGGCCAGGTCCGATTTGCCGGAAGAAGTCGGTCCGAGGATGACAATAACTTTGGTGTTTTCTGTCTGGCTTTTGTTCTTGTTCATAAACAGTTTTATTGGTGACCGAAAATTATTTATTGTTTTTTGGATGGCTTCTTGTTTGTTGTATAGCATACAACATTTGTTGGAAAAGAAAAGGCTTGGCTTGATGGTTTTGTTCCTATTTTTCCAAAAAATAGGGGGTTATTTTGATAAATCAGAGAGCCAATGTTTGGTTGACAAATTTATTAAAATGTGCTAGACTGCTACGGTCAGCCGATTGAGGTTGATTTTTTATTTGCTCGGGCTAAAACAAGGTTTTTGTCCAAAATTAAGCAAATAAATATGCCCAGTAAGTCAATGCTAGTCCCATTTGATTTGTGGGCATTCCCGTTTTAGCGGGAATAATCAATTAAATTGTTTAATGAGTAAAATCATTAAATTAATTTTGTTGCTGTTGTTGGTTTTGTTGCCGATGACAGCTTTGGCCGGAGATTTTCGGAAAGGGGAGGGAAATAAAATTTATCTTTCCTCGGCTTCCGGTAAGGTTAATGTTCAAACAAAACTTGAAGAAAAATTGTCGCCGGATGTTTTCCAATTTAAAACCAGGCTGGAGGAAAACATGGAAAGACGAAATAAATTGGTTTTGGAAAAGTACAAAAACAAATTAAACAAAAGTAACTTCAAAACGGGTAAAAAGCAGATTTTGGTGACCGGTTATTCATCTACGCCGGATCAATGTTCGGGAGACCCTTTCCGGACAGCCAGTGGAACGAGAGTTCACAAGGGCACGATGGCTTGTCCGCCACAATATCCTTTCGGGACCAAGATTGTGATTGAAAATGTGGGAACTTTTGTTTGCGAGGATCGTGGGGGAGCGATTAAGGGAAATCATTTTGATATGTGGTTTTCTTCCCGAAGCCAGGCTTTGGCTTGGGGAAAGAGAGTGGTAATGGCGGAAATTGTTAATTAAAAAGTGATTTTCGAAGTTAACAAGAGGATTGAAATTGAAAATAAGCAAAATTGTTTAAACAAGAAGCGGGCTGCCCCCGCTTTTTGTTTTTGGAGTAATAAAGAATTTTTTAGTTTTGATTTTTCAGGAGAAGGTCGATTGTTTTTTTAGTTGCACAAAGGGATATCTCTCCGGTTTTGTCAGTTTTACTTGACTGTATCTTTGTTTTCTTTATAATTGACCGTGTTGGTGTGAGTTCATTTTCTTAGAAAAATAGAAGGAGGAAACAAAATGAAACTGGACAAACAGAAATTCAGGCCACTAGAAGAGGTGGAGATGCCGGACTCACAACGCGATTTTCTTCGTTCTTGTGGGGTAGGGTATGCTTACAAATATGGTGACAGGTGGTATGCGGAAAGACGAATTTGTGGTGTAGCGCTCTATTTCTATGGTCGCGGAGATAAGGCTGATAGCTGGGAGAGAGTTTTTTAACGTGTTTAGGGCAGATATTAAAAATGAGGTATCTGCCCCCTTTTTTTATAAATGCTTGCCTTCACAAAAACTCAATTTTTCCGTTTTCATTAATTAATCAATAAAACCAAAATGTTTTAGGGTGGGGATGATGTTGGGCGCCAGGTTTTCTTTTTCCAAGTCGGATAGATTGAGCCAAGCCCAATCTTTGATAAAATCGGCCGGTTTGACGGGAGTTAGTCTTTCAGCCAAATAGTGTACCAAGATGACATCAAGTTTTTCTTGGCCAACATTTTTTTGGGTATAAAGCAGAAATGGTTGGTCGGACAAAATTTTGATCTCAATGCCGAGTTCTTCGCGGGAGCGGATGATGGCTGTTTCTTGCAAGTTTTTTCCGGGTTTGATTTGTCCGCCACAAAATTTCCAGAAGTCGGAATCACCGTGTTTGTCCAATAAGACCTTGTTGTTTTCCACGATTACCGGTCCAGAGGCGATGATGATTTTATTTGTTGTTTCAACCATGGTCTGTATTAATTCTTTATAAGAAATTGAAAAAAGTGTTTTTGATTACTTATTTTGGTCTAACTTTTTGTAGGTCATTTTCTTAAGATTTTTCCACCAGTTAGTGGAAGAGGTTTTTTCCATTTCGGTCAGGAGTTTTTTGGCTGATTCGGTTTCAACCGCTTTGGAAACATTGTCAATCCAGTTTTGGGTGGAAGAATATCCTTGTTCTTTATATTCCTTGGCTTGAAAAGCCATTTCCAGCCAATCGGCGTCTCTGGCTACAATGCCTTCTTTGGTGTTTCTGTCTGTAAATTCTTGAAAGTATTTTTGCCATTTTTCTTCAACTGTTGTTCCCAAGTTTTCTATTTGTTCCCGGAAGGCTTGACGAGAAGGTTCTTTGTTGGAGTAGTAACGGGCGGCAACTTTATGTTGGTCGCCAATTCTGGCTTCGGCGATGTCATGAATAATAAGCATAGAAGCGACTTTTTCCGGGTTGACATTTTCCATAACGGCCAGAATGTAGCCAATTTGGGCGGCGCGTAAAGTGTGTTCGGCGATGGAAGCGGAGCCGGCCGCCGGCAGGCCGGCCAACGACCAACCACTGGTTTTTCTTTTTAATTGACTCATCTCAAAGATGAAGTTGACGATTTTCTTGATGTCCATTATTTTGCTTGTTTACTTTTTATTTTTGCTTATTTTTCATTTTTATTGTAAATGAATTATAGTTGTTTGACAATTCTGATATTTAATGGCGATGTAATTTTTTGACCAAATAAGTTTCTCGCAAACGATAGCCGTGACGACGGTAATAATGACGAACGCCAACGCCGGAAATAACGACTATTTTTTGTTGTTGGGCGGGAATGCCCAGTTTGCCTAATTCTTGCCGACTGATTTTTTCCGCCAGTTGCAGAAGCTTTTTGCCCAGACCGTGGTGTTGGGGCGAATGTTTGCTTTTTTGTTTAAGGGAAGTTAATTGGCCGTAGGTGTGCAATTCTCTGATAACGGCGGAATTTTTGAGGACTTTTGGCAGGTCAGTGGCGTCGGGGCGATTAATTCTTAGGCGGAGTAAAGAATAAAGTTTGTTGTTTTGGTCAATAAATTGCAAAAAAATCTCCTTGCCTTGAGAAGCGGGATAGTCAATTCTTTGCAATTTGATTTTCCCTTTGGTTGGTAATTGATTTTTAATCTCTCGGCAACGGATACATTGGCAGTTGGTTTTGGGCGCGATTATTTGACGTAGATTGGAAATGTTGGGTCCGGCTTCTATGGCCGGCAGAGGGACATCGCGGACGAGTCTTTGAATGCGAACGTATGGAGGAATGATTTCGTTTTTCACTTTGATTATCAGTTTTTCAAAATCTTTGTTGCTGAGGGGTTGATACTGGTCTTTTTTCCACCAACGATAAAGAAGAGAGTTTTTGATGACTAAGGTGGGGTAAATTTTTAACATATCCGGTTGGAAATCCGGGTTGCGAAATATTTCTTTGAACATTTCTAGATCTTTCTGCGGGCTGGAACCGGGTAGGCCGGGCATTAAATGGTAGTTGATTTTAAAACCGGCTTGTTTAAGCAGGCGAGTGGCTTGGATGGTGACAGCGGTGGAGTGACCACGTTTATTTTTTTTAAGAACATCATCAAAAATTGATTGCACACCCAGTTCCACGCGGGTGCAACCCAATTCTCTAAAATTTGTTATTTCTTCTTGGTCAATCCAATCAGGTCTGGTTTCCAAAGTAAGGCCGACAATTCTGACAGAGGCGCTCTCGTTTCTTTTTTGTTCGGCGTTAAGGGAGAAGTTGGTTTTTTTTGACTTCTTTCTTTTTTCCGTTTGAAAAGTTGAAGGAGAAAATTCATTGCAAGCGCGAAAACATTCTTTGATAAACCAACGTTGGTATTTTTTGGGAAAGTAAGAAAAAGTTCCGCCCATAACAATCAATTCTATTTTATCTATGGGGTGTCCGTTGATGAGTAGTGAGTAAAGGCGATTTTGAACTTGTTGGTAGGGATGAAATTTGTTGAGAATGGCGCGCATAACGGCCGGTTCGTTGGAGAGATAACTTTTGGGCATATTTTTTTCATTGGGACAAAAAGCGCACTGACCGGGACAGGGGTATGGTTTGGTAAGAACGGCCACAACCGCCACGCCGGATTGGGTACGGACGGCGCGAGCTTGCATTGCTTTTTCCAACGTTTTCTTCCTTTTTATTTTCTTTTGTGATACCATTTTTTCGTATTCCTCTCTCAAATCAGCGTTGGTCGGTTGGGCTAATTGTCGTTCGGAATAGAATTGTTTTTTCAGTTTGAGGAAACGTTTGTTGGAGGTTATTTTTTGCTGGAGAGCAAATTTGATAAATTGTTGATCTAGAGAAGTCATATTGGTGAAAGTTCTGTTGATGATAATAATTATTTGTTGTTGATGCGTGATTCTGTCAGTGAAAAAATCAGAAGAGAAACGGAAAGTGGTTACAATCAGATAGCGAAAAAGTTTTCCGAGACCAGGAAATATTTTTGGTCTGACTTGCTTTGGTTGGCGGACTTGGTGAAGGACGGGGATATAGTTCTGGATTTTGGTTGCGGTAACGGTCGTTTGCGAAATTTGCTGGTGGACAAGGAAATAGAATATGTGGGAGTTGACATTTCTGACGAATTGCTGAAAGAAGCCCGAAAAAAGATAGTTTTTACACAAGAGAACTTTAAGAAAATTTCCGCCGGTGAAACCAGCCTAGCATTTAGCGGAGAAAATTTCAATGTTATTTTCAGTATTGCCACTTTTCATCATTTACCGGGGAAAAAGTATCGTCAGCAAATAGCTGCAGAGCTCTACAGAGTTTTGCGGAAGGAAGGAAGGTTGGTGGTGACTGTTTGGAACTTGCGACAAAGGAAATATTTAAAATATTTGTGGCGTAATTGGTGGAGGAAATTGAAAGGAAAAAGTCAATTAGATTGGAGTGATTGTTATATTCCTTTCAAAGATAATGAAGGAAATGTTTTTTGGCGTTATCACCATGCTTTTTCTCAAAGAAGTTTGAAAAAGTTGTTTGAAGAAGTCGGTTTTAGAAAAATTTCCGTTCGGAAGGTTGGCGGAAACTTGGTTTTGGTTGGTAAAAAATAGACAAGGAAGGGAAAATGTTGTTTGACTTTGGGTTGGCTAGTTGTTATTATAGTGCATAGTTTTTGCCGTTCTTTGGTAATGGTCGCGTGGCCGAGTGGTTTAGGCAAGGGTCTGCAAAACCCTGTACCCCGGTTCAATTCCGGGCGCGACCTCATTTATTTTTTAGTGAAATTTTTTAACAAGCCCGGGTGGTGGAACCGGTAGACACGCAGGACTTAAAATCCTGTGGAGTAAAATCCGTGCGGGTTCAAGTCCCGCCCCGGGCACCAGAATTTGACTTGTCGGCCAAAGGCCGATTTTTTTGTTGGCGAGAGTGAAAGAAAGGTGGTGTTGGAGGTGGTGGGGCGTAGGAATGTTTTGATGAAAAATGTCGCTGGAAGTGTTTTATGGGAAGACGGGGCTTGGTGTTTGTGAGAGTAATCTGATAAATGTTTGAATGGGGCGGATATTGATTTGCATATATCAAAATATATTGATATAATATTTTTGCTATGGTGAAGAATAATTGTGTCAGTAAGAAAAAGAAAAAGGATTTGGAGGGAGTCATTGATTTTTTGAAGGCGCTTTCGGACGGGACGCGTTTGCAAATTCTTTGTTTATTGAGAAAGGAAGAGAAGTGTGTTTGTGAGATTATTGGTTTTTTGAATTTGCCGCAAAACCTTGTGTCGCATCATTTAAAAGTCTTGCGTGACGCCGGGTTGGTAGAGGCGCGCAAAAGCGGGGTGCAAGTTTTTTATAAGATAAAAGATGCGGACGTGCAAAAGCATATCAATCATTTGCAAAAGTTAATTACAAAATCTGAATAAAGACGTATGAACAAAATAAAACTCGGAATATTGCTTGGAATCGTCGTCGGGATTATTGATGTTATCCCAATGGTATTTGTGGGTTTAACTTGGGATGCAAATTTATCCGCGTTTTTTCATTGGGTTGTTGTCGGTTTTTTGATAGCGACGGTTGATATAAAAATGAGAGGTGTTTTGAAGGGAATATTTATATCCGTTATTACTCTTGTTCCGTTGGCATTTTTGGTGTGGTGGAAAGATGGATCAAGTATAATACCGATGACTGCGTCAACTATTGTTTATGGAGTGATATTGGGATTTTTTATAGACAAATATGGTAAATAATTTTTTAAATAGCAAAAATATGCAAAAGATAAAAATCCAGGTCTTTGGTTCGGGATGTCCAACTTGTGAGATGCTTTATAATCGTGTTTCCAAGGTGGCAAAGGAGATCAGTCCGGAATTGGAGGTTGATTATATTACCAATATCAGAAAGATGGTAGAGCTGGGAGCGATGAGTTCCCCGGTTTTCGCCATTGATAAGCGAATAATTACTGCCGGGCAGTTGCCGGAGGAAGAAGAAATCAAAAAAGCTATTGAGGCGAGATTAGCTGATAAATAGAGAGTATTAATTATTAAGAATTAACATTAACAAAAAGATATGTTGGAAAATATTTTATTGACCAGTTTAATTGTAGGCGTGGTTACGGCCGGTCTGAAGATTCGCTTTGATCGGTTTTTCACAATTTTGTTGCTCTTGTTTATTTTTGGCCTAAACATTAGGGAGGCGGTGAATGTTTTTCTGTGGGTTATTATGTTGGGAGCTTTGGTAATTATTTTTCAAAACAGAAAGAAGATTACTCAGCTACCAAAGGTAATGAAAAAGAAGCTATTTGTTGTAATTCCGATTTTTACTTTAATTGCTTCTTGGGTGGGAACGTTATTGTTTGAAAATGTTAGTGATACAGTTCTGATTGTGACTTTGGGTGTTTTGGCGATTCTTTATGGCCTGCGTTTAATATTTGTGCATTTCCAAGAGTATGAACTGGAATTTAAAGAGGGGCATCCGACGATTAGCAAAGCGTGTGGATTGTTGGGGCCTTGGATTAGCGGATTTTTCATTGGTTTTATTGGTACCTCACTTAAACCTTTAAAAATTCCTTTTGCCGTTAAAATTGGCAAGATGAATGTTAAACAAGTTTATCTGGGAAATGTGATTGTGGCATTTTTCGCTTCGGTATTTGCTGTGGTATGGCATCATCTTTTAGCTAAACAAGTATTGGCTGACTGGTGGGAAGAAGCGGTTCTAGGTATTATCTTGTGGTTTGGTATTCATTTTATTTATGAAGCGACTGACAAAGTTTTTCCGCCGAAGTGGCGAAAGGTTTTCCAGGTTTTGGTTGGAATTATTCTTCTTTTGGTTTCTGTAAAGATTTTTATGTTGGTTAAATAACCATTAAAACGATATGTCACATAATCACGCGCATAAAGCTCCAAAGACAATTTCCGGTTTAATGGTCGCTATCGGCATAAATATTGTGATTACGGTTTTTGAGATTGTTTTGGGAATTGTGGCGAACAGTTTGGCTTTAATATCCGATGCCGCTCACAATTTAACGGATATCGGTTCAATGGTTTTGGGTTATGTAACTGAAAAGATGGTTGCTCGTCCGGCCAATGATAAAAGGACCTATGGTTATAGAAAGATGGAATTCGTAACCGCCTTTGTCAATGGGCTTATTCTATTATTGGTAACCGGCTATATTTTATACGAAGGTATCATTAGATTATTTACGGCTCCGGAAGTGATAAGTGGGGTAATGTTCTATGTTGGACTGATTGCCTTATTGGGGAATACAATAGCTACTTGGATTTTAACAAAAAGTTCCAAGAATAATACTAATATGCAGGCAGTGTGGTTGCATTCTTTACAAGATGCCCTTTCTTCTCTGGGAGTTGTTATGGGAGCCGTTATTATTAAATTTACCGGTTGGAATATTGTTGACCCGGTCATCTCTATTTTAATTGCCGTTTTTTTAATTAAAAGTATTTATCATTTGATTAAAAGAACTGTGGATGCTTTACTGGATTCTGTGCCGGAAGGAATTGACTACGAAGAGGTGAAGCGAGATTTATTGCAAATCAAGGGAGTGACTAAGCTTAACGATTTGCATATTTGGTTGGAGAGTTCTCGTTTGCCGATGTTGTCAGTGCATTTACAAATTGAAGACTTGAATGATTTGGAGCAGATTTTTCAAGAAGCAAAAAAGCTTTTGTTTGATAAATATCATATTGAGCACACAACGATTCAGATTATTCCGGTGGATTTTGAAATGAAGTCTGAGTATTGCAATTAACTCATAAATTTTTATGGACATTTTTTATCCTTTTGAGTGGTTGGCTGATTATATTACTTTTGTTGTTTTTCATTTACAAGCTGATACTCGTTTGGCGGAGGCTTGTCATTTTTTTATTTATGACTCTCTGAAAATTTTGGTGTTGATTTTATTGATTACTCATTTAATGAGTTTGTTGCGGTATTATTTACCGGTGGAGAAGTTGCGTGATTTTCTCAAAAGTCGCAATTTTTATGGACTGGATTATTTTTTGGCGACGATTTTTGGAGCGGTGACACCGTTTTGTTCTTGTTCATCTATTCCGCTTTTTATCGGCTTCGTGGAGGCGGGAATTCCTTTGGGTGTTACTTTTGCTTTTTTGATTGCCTCACCGCTTATCAACGAGGTAGCGCTGGCTCTTTTTATCGGAATGTTCGGTTTGAAAATTACCGCTCTTTATGTTGGGGCGGGGATTGCCATTGGAATTGTTGGTGGATTTATTATTGAGCATTTACATCTGGAGAGGTTTGTGGAGGACTTTGTTTGGCAAGTAAAAAGTCAGCCTCGGCAGATTGAGAGAAAAAAAGCTTCCTGGAAAGAAGTTGTCAGAAATGTTTCCAGAGAAGCTTTGGGTATTACAAAGAAAATTGTTTGGTATGTATTGGCCGGAGTTGGAATTGGCGCTTTAATTCACGGATACGTTCCGCAAGGATTTTTTGCCGCATATTTACAAAAAGCCGGCTGGTGGGGTGTGCCGTTGGCGGTGATTTTGGCAGTTCCACTTTACTCCAATGCCAGTGGAGTGATTCCGATTATGCAATCTTTGGTGGAAAAGGGGGTGCCCTTGGGTACGGCCCTGGCTTTGATGATGGCGATTGTCGGTGTTTCTTTGCCCGAGGCCTTAATTCTGAAGAAAGTGATTAAATGGCCATTGCTGACTATCTTTTTCGGTATTGTCACCTTAGGGATTATTTTGATTGGCTATTTGTTTAATGTGATTTTGTAAGTAGCCAGAAAGCAAGCAAAAGTTTATTTGTAAGGCAGGGTTAGCTTTCAATAATGTTTATTGCTTAGTTGATAGGAATTGATTTGGTTGATTTTAATTGTACTTATTCTATCAGTAGGCCGTTTTTGGTGGCTTTGATTTTTCCTTCTATTTCAAAGCCGCTGGCCAATTTGTGGCCCCCGCCGTTGAACATCTGAGCGATTTTGGCGACGTCAACTTTTTTGTAAACTTCGGAGCGAAGAGAGGCCTTGATTTTGTTTCCTTCTCTTTCGGTCAGCATCAAGGAAAATTTGGTGTCAGCAATAGTGTTAAGCAATTCGGAAAGTTTGGAAGAGTCCAGTTCTTGGACGGAAACATTGTATTTCTCCAAATCTTTTTTGGTGAGATAGGAAACGGCCATGCCGGTTTTCTTGTTGATACGAACTCTTTCAATGGCCAGTCCCCACAGTTTAAGAACATTGACCGATTTGTCGGCGGAAAGGGCGCGGTAAACTTTGCCGATGGAAGCGCCTTTGCGTACCAATTGGCCGGCTATTTCCAAAACTTCCGGACTGGTATTGTTGTGCTTGAAGCCGCCGGTGTCAAACCAAATTCCGTTGAGAAGATATTGGGCTATTTCCGGATCAAGAGGAAAATCAATTTTTTCCAGGAAACGGAAAATGATTTCGGAAGTGGAAGAAGCGGAAACAGCCCTGATGTTGAGAGCTTCTTTAATGTTTGTTTGGGGATGATGGTCAATGTTGACTATTTTCGGCGGTTGAGTAAGTTGCTTAATTTTTTCCGGGAAACCTAACTTTTCATAGACATCTCCGCGGTCTAGAAAAATAATAACTTCTTTATTAGACAGGTTTAAATCGGTGGATATTTTTTTGAGATTGAAGAGGCTTTTCAGATTTTCGCTTGGTTCGTTGACACTGTAAATCTCAGTTTTTTTGGGAGTTTTTTTGTCGGCAAGAGAAGCAATGTATTTTTGTAAAGCAAAAGCCGAGCCGAGGGCGTCGGCATCCGGAGAAGGGTGGACTACCAAAAGAAAATTATTTTTTTGTCTGAGCAGGGAGTCCAATTTTAAAAATTTCTCTTGGAGAAGATTTGGTTTCATAAAAACAAATTCTTTGCTGAATTCTAAAATTCTAAAAATAGAAGAGAAAAGGATTATTTGATTTATATCGGACAAGTGTCCAATTATTTCTCTTTCTCTTTCTCTTTCTCTTTCTTAATTTTTTGGAAAAGTTCTTCCAGCTCAGTGACTTTTTCGCCGGTTCGGTCTACAACAAATCTAAGACGAGGAAAAGTGCGAGCGGAAAATTTTTGATTAAACTTTTTTTGGATTCGGTAGATTTCCTTTTGGAGAGTTTTGAGGGCATAATCGGTTTCCTCCGAAGGGAAAATGCTAACGAATATTTTAGTGTAGTTTAAATCTTTGGATGTGTCAACCTTGGTGATGGAAACAAAAACTCCTTTTTTCAAGGAGAGATTTTTTTTGATAATTGAGGAAACGTGTTCTTTAATAAAATCGTTTACTTTTCTGATTCGCTTGGACATAGGCTTAAAAAACAAAAGGGGAGGATTAAATTTTTCTTTTTATTTGTTCTTCTTGGAAGCAAATCAAGGTGTCGCCCACTTGGATCTTATCAGTTCCGCTAAAAGTTAGACCACATTCAAAGTTCTCTTTAACTTCTTGAACGTCTTCTTTATTGTGTTGTAGTTGAGTAAGTTCTCCTTGGCCAACGGGAGTTTTGTCACGAATAATTTCCAACCGTTTTCCTTTAACCATTTTGCCGTTAGTGACTTTGCCACCGACAATCATACTCTTTTTAGTTGTTTTGAAAATAGCCAATACTTTTAGTCGTCCCAAATCGGTTCTTTTAATTTCCGGTTCCAAACGTTCAGACATTTCTTCTTTAACATCCTCTATCAGCTCGTAGATAATTTGAAAATTCTTGATGGAGACGCCGGTTTTTTGCGCCAGTTGTTTAGCCGATTCGGTGGGATAAATGTTGAATCCATAAATGGTGGCTTGGTCGGTTTGAGCGATTTGAACATCTTTTTCCGTAATTGGTCCAACTTCTGAACTGATGATTTTGAGAGCGATTTCGTCCGATTGAATGGTCTTTAGAACTTGCTCCAGCGCTTCCAGGGTGCCGTGAGTGTCCGCTTTGAGAATGATGAAATATTTTTTCATTAAAGCGGCGTTGATGTTGTTGATGATAGTGGAAGAGTCCAGTGGCTGGTTTTGCTTTTCTTCTTGTTTATTTTTTTCTTTTTTGCGTATTTCCTCTTGGCTGGCTAGGCGAAGAACTTCGTTGTTGGCGGGAATTTGGGTGAGACCGTAGATGGTAATGGGCATGGAAGGAGTGGCTTCTTCAATGCTTTGTCCCAGGTAGTTTTCTATTTTGCGAATACGACTGATGTGACCATTGATAATGACATTTTGTCCCACCTTCAGAGTGCCGGTTTTAATTATGACATTGGCCAGAATTCCTTTGCGGGGATCTTTTTTGCTTTCCAGAATAACGCCGACGGCATCTCGGTTGTAATCGGCTTTTAATTCGTGAATATCGGCCAGAAGCAAAATCGTGTCCAAAAGGGAGTCAAGATTTATGTTCTTCTTGGCGGAAATCTCCACTACGGGAACATCGCCACCATAGCCTTCAACTAGGATTCCTCGCTCGGCCAATTCTTGTTTGACACGGTTAACATCGGCATTTGGTTTGTCTATTTTGTTGATGGCCACAACCAAAGGGGTTTGATGTTCTTTGACAAAATTGATAACTTCTTCCGTTTGGGGTTTAACGCCGTCGTCGGCAGCGATTACCAGAACGGCGATATCAGCCAGGCTGGCGCCTCTTTCGCGCATGGCTTGAAAAGCTTCGTGGCCGGGAGTATCAATAAAAGTGATTAAACGATCTTTTTCTTTCACTTGATAGGAACTGATGTGCTGAGTGATTCCACCGGCTTCCTTGTCGGCGATTTTTGTTTGTTTAAGTGTGTCCAAAAGGGTGGTTTTACCGTGGTCAACGTGTCCTAGGACAGTGACGATGGGAGGGCGATTTTTGAGATTTTTTTTCTTCTTATCCTCTGCCAGTAATTCTTCCAATTCATCCAAACTATTCTTATTGTTTTCTTTAGAATCGCCGTTTTCTTTTATCAAGCTCGTTTTTCTACCCAATTCTTCGCTGATGATGGCGGCTATTTCGTAATCCAAGAGTTCATTAACAGTGGCCATGACACCGTTGGACATCATGGTTTTAATTAAATCGGTGACGGGAATATTCAATTTTTCAGCCAAATCGCCCACTTTGATTTTAGCGGGCAATTTAACCACTTCTTTTTCCGGCATTTGGTTGTTTTAAAGTGGATTTTTTAAACTTTCTTAACCCCTGGATTTTAGCTTTTTTTGGCGGAAAAGTCAAATTTTGTTTGAAGCTAGTCAGGCAAATTGAGATTCGGGTAAAATTATCTTTGCATGGCTATTTGAATGGCTTGTTTTTCCTCCTCAGTTAAAGGAAATTCTTTGGGAGATTGGCCGTTTTGAATTGTTTTGGCATAGAGTCGGGAGTTATCGCTGGAGTAGAGGGAGGAGATGACCAGGCCGTTGTTGTAGTCATTTAAAAAGGCAATGGAGAAGCTTTGGTTGCCACCCAGGTTTTTAAAGGGATTAAATCTGATCATACCCACTTTGCTGAGTCCAACTTTGGCCAGTTGGTCCAGTTGGTTATGCAATTCAAAAAGCCTTTTGACTTTTTTGGTAAGAAGGGCGATTTCTTTTTCTTCTTGCAGGATAATTTCTTCCAAGTCTTTAGCTTTTTTGCCACGGAAGAGTTCGCTTTGTTTCTTTTTGACTTTTGTTAAGGAGATCTGCAAAAGAATTAACCAAAGAAACAAAAGGAGGTTTGTTCCCAGAGAAAGATAAATCAAGTTATTGCTGGAAAGGATGTTCATATTTTCGTTTTTTACTTTTTAGGTTTTAAGTTTACTTTTTCCGGTTTGCTTGTGGTGGATTAATCCAATAGATTATTGTCTTTTAATTTTTTGATAATTTGTTTTAACAGACGTCGCTTGCCTTTTTGTTTGGTTGAGTTGGCTATCTTTAGAGCTTGTCGGTAGTCGGCCCAATGATAGCCGGCAAATTCTCGTGGTTGAGGCAGGTGGCCAGTGGCGCTGGGAATAACAATGAAAAAATATTTCTTGCCAAGCATAAAAATTTTTCGTCCAGAGTCGGTTTGTAGGGGACGTGTTCCTTGTGTTTGTTGGGGAAATATTATTTTGTCAGCGCCGATTATTTTCATTCTATCAATTTGTAAGTTTTTTGCAAAATCTTTACCCAGTTCCTCTGTCATTTCTCGGCGAACGGTTTGCCGGATATTTTCTTGATTATCTATACCTCCCTGGGGCAGTTGCCAGAGTTGAAACTTTGGTTGATAAACGAAAAGCAGTTTACGTTGGTGTAAAATACAAGCCACTATTTGAGGGCGGAGTTGTTTTTTTCTGATGTCGTCAATTTCTTTAAGAGTCGGTTCTTTCATTGTTTTAATTTTTCTTGTTTTCTTCTTTTTCTTTCCTGTGTCCGTGAAATTTCTGATGGACTTTTTTTAGGTTGGCGTCGGTGACGTGGGTATAGATTTGCGTAGTGTTGATAGAACTGTGGCCGAGGAGAGCTTGAACACTGCGAATGTCAGCGCCATTTTGCAAAAGATTGGTGGCGAAACTGTGACGAAGAACATGAGGTGTTACTTTTTTAATAATTCCGGCGCGCAAAGCGCATTTCTTGATTATTCTTTGCACGCTGCGGACGGAGAGACGCAGATCGTTTTTTTTGTTTTTTTGTCGGCCGAGGCGAATGAAGAGAGCCAGGTCGGTGTCGGTGCGTTTGCGCAGGTAACGTTCCAGACTGTCACGGGCGGAGTCGGAAATGAAAACTATTCTGACTTTGTTACCCTTGCCTTTGACGGAAAACTCTTGTTTTTCCAGGTTGAGGGAGTCGCGATTAAGAGCGATGAGTTCGGAAATTCTTAAGCCGGCGGAAAAAAGAAGTTTTAAAATAGCTTGATCACGCAATCGTTGCAAAGAATTTCCCGAACAGGCTTTTAATAATTCTTCAATTTCTTTGAGTTCTAAGAAATCAACCTTTCTTTGCTCGGCTTTTCCCAATTCCACTTTGTCGGCGGAAAGAGTCTTGAAATTGTGACGAGCCAGAAATTTCAGAAACCCTCTGATAGCAATGGCATAGTAGTTTTGGGTGGTTCGGCTGAGGTTTTTTTCTTTGATCTTTTTTTGGCTGAGATGGACTCTGAACTTGTGGACGATGTCTTCGTTTATCTCGTTGACTTTTTTAATTTTGCTGAAACGAATAAATTCCTTGAGATAACGACGGTAATTTTCCACCGTTTTGGGAGAACGTTGTCTATCTACCAGAAGATACTCCAGATAGTTATTTATTTGTTTTTTAATTTCATTGTTTGCCATTGATTTATTTTTTGAAAAATCGGTTTTATTTCAGTCGGAAGAAGTGTTTTTGGGCAAGATGAGACTTCTTGGTTGTTTGTTGTAAATGATAGCTTATTGGTGGCATTTGACAAGTTTTCTGATTTTGTTTTGGAGTATTTTTTGAGAAGCTGAGAGGGAAAACGGTCTGCTTTTATCAGGTTTGGCGACAAGCGAAAGTTTAGCAGTAATATATTATAATATTATCAATAATTTCATAATGTAGCAGAGAAGGTTATTATGATATTATTGATAATATCATAATGGTAAAAAGGGTGTCGTGATGCTATTGATAATATCATAATATAGTATATCCCAATGTGTGTTTCGGCATGGAGGGAGATGGTCGTGAAAGTATAAAGGTAAAAGCGGGGCCGGGAGTAAGAACAAAATAAAGTGAAAGCGATAACAAGAATAATAAGGAGAAGAGGAAAAAACTTGAATGAAAATAACAAGGGGGAGCAAGATGTTCAAATAGCTATATTTTGAAGATTGGAAAATTTTTTAGCAGGGTGATAGATATAGACAAATTAACAGATTTAGAAATACTGGAAATTGAGGATAAATTAGACAACCGACCAGGAAATAATAATGATTGTTTGAGTTCCGGTAAAGCTATGGCTGTAGGACTAAAAAAGAGGCTTTTTGCTTCTGAATTTGGAATTTAATGTATTCTATTGACAGGAATTCTATTTTTAATATACTGTTTCTGCTGCGATTGTTGTGATTTAAAAGTGGATAATTGGTTTAAAAAGGTTGGAAATTGATGGAAATTTAAGGGAAGGAATGTTGTTGGGAATGTTTCCTATAGATTTTCAACTGCTAAAGGATTAAATTCCATTAAACTTTTTAAATTTAAGGAGGAAAATCTAGTAGATGAAGGGAAAAAGCCGAAGAAAAGGGTAATACGGCCAGCGAAGAGTTTTTATTTGTTTGCTAGTCGGTTGGGCGGACTGATGAGAAATTTGGGAAGCGGTCTAAAAGTGTTCTGGCGGAGAGTGTTGTTTTATTTTAAAGGAGTAGCTAGAAAATTGGTTAATTCCGATTACTGGCCGTCTTTGACTGACTTTTTTAGAGAATTTTCAACTTTTAGCACGGTGGTTTTAATTGCCGGCTTGATTATAATCGGTAATTTAAGCCAGCGAGAGAGTGGAGATTTTTCCTTTGGTTTTAAAAAGGAAAAACGAAAGAGTCTGGAAGAAAAAGTTCAGGAGCGAGTAAAAAATTATTCTTATGGTGGCTCCGGTTTGACCAGCGCTCCTTTGGCTATAGCTTCTTCGGCGAAGGATATTCAGAAAAGAACTTTACAGGGAGAAAAATTAAAACAGAATGAGATTCAATATCAAGTCTTAACTGCTACCGAACCGAACGCAGAGGAACTGTTGAAAAGCGGGTCGGATGTGGCTGTTTACGAGGTGAAAGAGGGTGATACGGTCAGTGAAATTGCCAAGAAATTCGGAATCACGGTAAATACCATTTTGTGGGCAAATGATATCAGTGACGTTTCTAAGATTAAGCCGGGGGACAAGATTTTTATTTTGCCGGTAACCGGAGTAAAACACAAGGTAGCGGCTTCCGACACTATTGAGAAGATAGCCAAACGGTATAAGGCCGATCCGCAAAAGATTATCGCTTTTAACGGATTGCCAGCAGATGGAAAATTAAAAGTTGGCGAGGAAATTATTATTCCGGATGGGCAGAAAACCACTACTCGTCGTTTGACGCCAGAGACGGTCTTACGCAGAAGGAGTTACTATGCTTTGGACAACTCTTCTGTGGGTAAGAGCACCAAAAGAAAACCTTCAATTATTGACAGGAGTCCTCATTCCAAAGGGCGACATAGATTTCCTTACGGACAGTGTACTTGGTATGTAGCTCAGCATAAGTATGTTCCTTGGGGCGGTAATGCCGGTACATGGTTGTATCACGCTCGGGCCTACGGAGCCAAAACCGGTAAAACCCCAAAAGTGGGAGCTATTGTAGTGACGTCGGAAAGTTGGTATGGGCACGTGGCTATTGTGACAAAAGTTACTAGAAAGACTATTCGGGTGAAGGAGATGAATTACAAGGGCTGGGCCAAGGTGAGTAGCAGAACGATTCCAAGAAACAGCCGGGTTATTAAGGGTTATATTTATTAGTTGGTTTTAGATGGCTGTATTTGTTGGGGCCCAACCTTCGCCGGCCGGCGAAGGTTGGGCCCTTTCATTTTGTTTTTGATTTGGAGGAGGGGTCTATTTGCTGTATAATATTGAGGTGTTATTGGGATATTTAAAATTTTAGTTGTTTACTCCAGAGGTGCTTGCTTACAGGTGATTTATCTTTTGTTTTAGGTCACTGTTTTACTTGGATGAAGCATGTAAGAATGAGTGTGGGGAAACAAAAATAAAAGTGGAAAAAATGGGAAATAATAAAACCGCGCGTTTGATTAAAGAAACGGTAAAAGACAAAGTGCGAGAGCAGATTTATTCGCAGTGGTTGTTGCTAAGGAAAAAGTTGCTAGCAATTTTTCTTTTTTTAGCTCTCTTGTCGCTGGGAATTATTTGGTGGATTGGCCCGGAATCTTTTTTGTTAACTCAGCTAATTGGCAGTGGTTACGAACGTGTAACCAAGCCAACCATGGATTTTATGAAAGAGAAAGGGTGTGTTTATGATGGTTTGTTGACGCCGAGATATAATACCAATTTATCGGTGAGCGCGGAATTGGTAAGAAATACCGGCTGCCGTTACATTCATCGTGCTGTGGAAACTTGGAACATTCCGCCGGATTTTGCTGAAATAAAAAGGCGAATGGATTTTATTAATCGGCGGGCGGGTAAAAAAATTCGTTACGGAATGTTTTTGGCCGAATCTGTTGATACAAATAGAAGTTATTATGATCCTTATTCCAAAAGGCGCTTTTATTTTGCCAAGATGTGTTTGTCGGGAAGTCAGGGAGTTTGGGGTGAAGGAACTTGCAAGCCATCTTTTGCGCAAAAGGAATACAGAGACTATTTGCGGGCGGTGACTAGACGGGCTATTGATTTGGGGATTGAAGATTTTACTTTCGGGCAGATTTACTATCAGGATCCGACTTGGCGCAGATCCAGCGCTTTGGCCAGGAGTATCATCGCAGAAATCAAAAGGTATGGGAAATTCAAAGGTAAAGATATCTCGGTGGGGGCGCAAACCAATGATATTGACAGAGAGGAGTATTTGCGCAGTTTTGATTACATTACCGGTGGTATTGGTCAGGATTTGCGAGGCAACATTCAAAAGGAGGGAGGTTGTTGGAACTATTATTTGAAAAGAAACGGTTATTGTTGGGCGATGTTGTGGGATAAAAAATATTTTGAACGCTCCAATGATGTTTTGGTTTATCTGGATTGGAACAATAGTTTTAGTGACGATATCCATCGTTTTACCAGGATGGACAGGCAGAAACGGGCCAAGTTTTTGGGGCGAGCTTACGATTTTTTTCTTTGGCGGAAAGTCGGTTTTCTTAGCCCTTTAGGAGAGGTTTTGGGCAATGTTCCGGCCGGCTGTTACGGTCCAACCCCGGAATTTTATTCGGCCAGCAATCGTTATTCTTGTAGGGATGAAGATGCCATTAAGAATATTTTGTCCGGGGGAAATTTATTGCCGGGACATAGCCGATTTTTGGGACAACAGGTACCTTTATTGATGAGAGTCGGGGAAAAATATCAAGTGAGAATAAGAATGCAAAATACCGGCTACGGTATTTGGAAAAGGGGAAATGGTTACAGATTGAGAGATAGAAATTTGCTAAACTCTCCTTCAGCACATTGGGGAAGGGAAGAAGTTTTATTGAGTGAAAATGATGCAATCAAACATAATCAATTCAAAGATTTTGTTTTTACGGTGAAAGCACCGGAGGTGGCAGGCGATTATGTTTTTGTTTGGCAAATGTTTTCGGACAGTGATGGCTTTTTTGGCGCTCCGAGTGACACCCTAACTATCAGGGTGGTGAATAAATAGAAAGACTTGGCTATAACCAAGTTACAATCTTTGAGCAAAATCTAACAACGGAAATTTTTTGTTTTTTTCCGTTATTTTATTTTTTTAGTCGGTTTTTTAGATTTCTTCTTTGAAGCGGTATTGAATGGCTTCAGCCAGGTGTTTGGTTTGGATGTCTTGGCTGTTGTCCAAGTCGGCGATGGTACGGGCGACTTTGAGAAGGCGGTGATAAGCGCGAGGGGAGAGATTGAATTGCTTGATAGCTTGTTTAAGAAGATTTTTGCCGGTGTTGTCAATTTGACAATGTTTTTCTATTTGTTGGCTGGACATTTCCGAGTTGGTAATTTCCTTTTTGTCTCGGAACCGGTTGGCTTGAATTTGGCGGGCTTTGACTACTCGTTTTTTGATGTCAGCGCTTTTTTCTGCCGGTTGCCGGGAAGAGAGTTTTTCAAATTTTAGACGGGGAACTTCAATGTGTAAATCTATCCTGTCCATAATCGGTCCGGAAAGTTTTTGACGGTAGCGACTGAGTTGGTGGGGAGTGCAGGTGCAGGCTTTTTCCGGATCACCGGCGTGGCCACAGGGACAAGGATTCATGGCAGCGACCAGGATAAAGTTGGCCGGAAATTTGACACTACCGGTGGCACGAGAAATAAAGACCTCGCCTTCTTCCAAGGGTTGGCGAAGATTTTCTATAACTTCGCGAGAGAATTCGGGGAATTCATCCAAGAATAGAATGCCGCGATTGGCCAGAGAAATTTCTCCGGGACGAGGAAAACTTCCACCGCCAACCAAGGAGACGGCTGAAGCGCTGTGATGAGGAGAGCGAAAGGGCGGTTGAGTGATGACCGGATTTTTACTGTCAGTTAAACCGACAATGGAATAAAGTTTGGTGACTTCAAAAATTTCCTTGGTGGTTAAAGTGGGCATAATGGAAGGCAGGGCTTTAGCCAACATGGTCTTTCCACTCCCGGGTGGTCCGCTCAAAAGCACGTTGTGCCCACCGGCGATGGCAATTTCCAGGGCTCGTTTGGCGTGTTCTTGGCCTTTGATGTGGGCAAAATCGTGCTCGTGTTTGTCTGGTCGGATGTTTTCCAGGAAGTTTGCTTGTTTAGAAAGAGGTTTAATTGGTTTAATTCCTTGAAGGTGTTCTACAATTTCTTGTAGGGTTTTAACGGGATAGACGGTAATTTTTTCGGCGATGTTGGCTTCTTGGGCCACTTCCGCCGGCAGAAATATTTTTTTAAATCCTTTTTCCTGGACAGAGAGGGCGATGGGTAGAGCGCCTTTTATTTTACGCAAGCGTCCGTCCAGAGCCAATTCTCCCAGAAAAATAGAATCTTCCGGCAAGCTGTTTATTTGCTTGGAAACTTTGAGAATTCCCAAAGCAATAGGGAGATCAAAAGAGGGTCCTTCTTTTTTGAGACTGGCCGGCGCCAGGTTGACAGTAATCCGACCAAAGAAGTGGGGCGGGTCATAGCCGGAATTTTTAATGGCGCTGGAAACTCTTTCTTTCGCTTCTTTGACAGCAGTATCCGGCAGGCCAACGGTAGTGAAGACCGCCTGGCCGGGAAAAGTGTCCACTTCTATTTCAATGATTTTTCCCTCCATTCCGTAGGTGGTTGCGGAAAAGATTTTTGAAGCCACTTGTTATGTTTTTAATGATTGGTGTCCTGTTTTACTAAGGAAGTGAAAGCATAAAAGCATTCGAATCCCAGGCGTTTGATTCTAATCCAAGAATGATTAAAAAGCAAGTTTTGGAAAGAATAGAAGTTATACTATTGTTGAATAGAGTTTATCAAGTAATAGTTATTGCAATAGGACAGCTAATCTGTTTCACTGATAGCTATAACTTTTAAATCAATATTTCTTGTCTATCAACTCAGCAAAAACCCCGCGCTTGGAAAGGCGGGGTTTTTTGCTGTTGCGACTTTTGGAGTTAGTTGTTCTGTAAATTTTTGATGATCGTTCTTAGTTCGTTTATCTGTTTTTGCTGGTTGTCTATTTGTTTTTGTTGACTTTCTATCATCTTTTGTTGCTCTTTAATAGCTTCTATAAAAACGCCGGAAAAACCATCGTAGTCAACCATCTTGTAACCGTTTGGTCCTTGGCTGACTAGGGTGGGAAAGCTTTTTTCAATTTCTTGGGCAATTACACCAATACCTGGCTTGTCATTGTCTTTTAATTTGTATTCTACTCCTCTGATGTTGATTAGGCGTGTCAAGGCATTTTTGACTGTTTTAATATCTTTTTTTAATCTTTTATCTGACGCTCTTCTGAAACCGGCTGCCCAAACATTGGTAAACCTACCTTTCCCTCTTCCCACTATTAAACTGGCATCTCTACCTCTGGAACCATCTACCCTAATTCCAACAGATCCGGCAAAACTGGGGGCATCTGGTGAAGACCCAAAGGCGTATATCCAAGGGCCACGTCGATTATCTACTCTCCTGTAGTCACTTCTGCTATAAACTGTTCCGATATCCATCGTGTAGTTTGCGTGAACCCCTTCCGCTACCGTTAAAATACCTCTGTCAACTATGCCGTAATTAACTATTAATCCTACCGGGAAACCATGATTTGCATTAAGCAACAAAGCTCCGCCCTTTCTTTGTAAACTATTGCTAGTATTAAGGGGTGCCCCCAGGTTACTGCCGGGAGGGTTGGATGGTGGATTGGTCCAAGCTGCTTGAGCTGAGTTTACTGACACAGTTACCGCTGAGACGGCTACTGCTATTAATGTCATTAATGCCCAGTAGATAGTGTGATTAGTTGTTGATTCCTTTTTGTTTTTCATACTTTTTTGCTTTATTATTTTTTATTATTTTGAAAAATTAATAGTTGTACCGATCACTGGATTTTATTTCCTCTATTATTTTCTTTAATTCTTCGCCAGACAAATTGTCGCCCTGATTGTAGTTATATTTTTTACTAGACCTTATTTCCTCTATTATTTTACGTACCTCTTCGTCGGACAAATTATTTCCTTGGTTGTAATTATATTTTTTATCAGATTTTATTTCTTCTATTATTTTATCCAATTCTTTGCCAGATAGTATATCAGAGTTCCCTGTTTTTTGTGTCGTTTTTTTAAGATGAAAATATTCATTAAAAATATCCAGGCTACCGTATTTGATTGTTAGCGCTAAGGCCGTTAGGCTGGCTATAAGTATTATTCCGGCAACGATTAGTAATACTTTTTTCTTTTTTCCGGAGAAGAATTTTTTGTGATTAATATTCTGTTGTTCCATACTATTTTGTTCTATGTTTATTTATACTAGACTTTTAAATATTTTACTAGCGACAACCTATTTTTTTAAAGCGTTGTTTCTTTCCATGTCTTGGAATCACATTTGTTGATGGTACACGAATTACTGCAAGTTGCAGGGCATTGTCCATTGTTTCCACCGTTATCACATTCTTCGCTTCCCTCTTTAATACCGTCACCACAAACAGGAACGATGACAACTCTTACATCACTGTTTGCACTGAGTCCGGAATAGCTTCCAGCAACATTAGTTCTGCCGGCGTTGACGCCTGTAACAAGACCTTTGTTGGTTGTATTATTGACTGATGCAATACTTGTATTGGCACTGCTCCAGTTTGTGCTAGTTGTTACATCAGTAGCGCCCGCGTGATTATTGCAATCTATACTTCTACCGACAGCGTAGTAGGCACGGAGTTGTTTGGTGCCTCTCTTATTTACCAGGAGTTGACTGGGGCAGACGATTAAAACAGGTCTGGGGGAAGTGACTGTCGCACTACTGGTTGCGTTGAGACCAGAGTAGCTTCCGGTTATATTGGTTCCACCAACATTAACTCCTGTAACAAGACCTTTGTTGGTTGTATTATTGACTGATGCAATACTTGTATTGGCACTGCTCCAGTTTGTGCTAGTTGTTACATCAGTAGCGCTCGCGTGATTATTGCAATCTATACTTCTACCGACAGCGTAGTAGGCGCGAAGTTGTTGGGTGCGTCCTTTTTCTACAGAGAACAGATTAGGGCAGACAATCAAGGTGCTGGCTGGGATTCTGGCGTTAAAACTGATCCAGCCTAGCTCATTAGACCAAGCATAACCATTTATTTGACCAGAGGAGGGATTAACAATTACTCTGTGATTGGCCCCGCTCATTTTAATCCAGCCTTGCCAACCGCCGGAGTTTCCTCTAGCACTTTCTTGAGCTATGCCTACAATCCTGGCCCAGCCGATCAAATTATTACCAACTCGTCTAACGCTGCTGTTGGGCCCCTCTGGATAAGGTCCACTGGGGTTGAAATTGATCCACCCAATATTGCTACTCCAAGCATAACCTGTAACGTTACCGTCGCCGTTGGGAACATTGATTCCATAATTAACACTTCCTCCCCCGGTGAGATTATTGGTGCTAATCCATCCAAGGTTGGTATTGCTTCCTCCCCATAGCCAACCAGTAACATTTTCGTTGTTACCAGCTTTCGCTTGAATGTTTGTGGCCAAAAAAGCGATGGCTATGAAGAGTGCAACCAGTATTTTTTTGAGCATATTGTTTTTATTTTCTTTTTTTAAAGACTGTTAATCTCTTTCGCTTCATCTTTATTCTAGGGTATTTGTTTTTAAAAGTCAACCCTGCGCAACTTGACTTTTTTGGTAAAATGTGTTATTATGCGGAGTTGATTTGTTCTTTGAAAATTAAATAAAAAATATTAGGCCTATTTCCTGTGGGAATGGGCGAAGGAGGAAAAAAGATGAAAAAATTTTCTATTTTTGTCATTATCATTATTTTTATTTTTATTTTTGGTAGGAGTACGCAGGCTACTACATGCCTGCAGGACGTCCCGTACAAAAATCAGGCTTGGGTTAAGCCTGATTTTTCAGAAAAGAAGTTCTTGGGGGTTGATATTTATTTGCCCCCCAATTTTTCGTTTTTTTCTGATGACCACTATCCTGTGGTCATTTACCTCCACTCCGGTGGAGGTTTCATGGGTAGCAAGGAGCTACCCAACTTCCCCGCCGAGAAAAAGGCGGTGGAATACTTGGCAGAGACGGGGCACGTAGTGTTGTGCCCTGATTATTCCCTGAATTTGAAAGCGGGTAAAACCGCTTTTGACGCTATCCAGGATATCAGGGATTTAATTTCCTGGATGGTAACTCGGCCGCTGGCGATGTTTGCCAGTCCGGCTGAAAATTTCCATATGGATACCTCTCGCGTGTCCATGGTAGGTACGTCCTATGGGGCGTACCTTGCCTTGATGATTACCCGGGAGGAGACCGCTGTGCCAATCACACGATTGGTGTTAAACAGCGGTATATACGACCTGAGGCAATTTTTTCCGGAAGAGACAGCCTTTCCGGGTGAGACTGCCATCATGATAGCTAATATTGTTGGCTATCATGGTCCAGATTACTGGACACAGGTCAAAAAAGAGGGGACCATTTTTGTTCCAGAGGAGGAGAGTTTAGCTCTCCAAAACTGGGACAGCCCTCTCTTCATGAAGAAGAGGGGGGAATTTTCCCTTGAATTTTCTGGGACGACGGTGAAGACCGTCGTTATTATTCACGGAGAGGATGATGAAGTGATCCCCTTCTCTCAAGCGTTACTGGGAGTAGAGGGACTGAATGCCACCCTCGTTTCCTTTGAGGGTGGGCATGGACTAAACTTCCCGGTCTTCCGGGAAGTTTGGGAAGCAGCACTTTTTTAAAAGAGCAAGCCTGCCCCTGTGGCAGGCTTTTTAAATACAAGAAGTAAGTATTGATAAGATAATTAATAGAGAAATCACTGCCTTATTTTTTTTATTTTTTTGTTGATTGCTGAGTGATTGGTATTTTGTTTAATGAATTTTTGCCAAAAAAATACTAAAAAGCCGACAGTGATGAAAATATCGGCCAAGTTAAAAGTTGGAAATTTTCCCAAGGAAATAAAATCAACGACGCAACGGTGTTGCAAGCGATCTAGGAGATTGCCGAAAGCGCCACTCAGGATAAAAAGCAGGGAATAGGGAAGGCGGGATTTGTAGGTGTAATAGATTAAGAATATTAAGGAGAAAATGACAACTAGCCAAAGAATGTTTTGATTAAGATTGATTCCCCAAGAGATCCCGGGGTTACAAATTTTTTTTAAAGTGAAGCATTTGGAAAATTGATCAAGAGATACCAAGAGTATTGTAAAGAGAGCTTTCTTGATTAATTCTTTTTGACTCATTGTATTGGTGAGATGGTGAGAGAAACAGTTCTTTTAAAGAGCGTTCTCTCTGTGGGCGCAAGCGGAACAAGTTCTGGCTTCGGGAAAAGCCAATAGTCTTTCTTGAGAAATTTCCTTGCCGCAAATTTCACAGCGACCGTAGGTGCCGTCAGCAATTTTTTGCAAAGCTGCTTCCACATTTTTCAAATCTTTAACCAAAACCTCAACAACACTGCTTTCGTTAAGCCAATCTTCAACTTCATTGGCATTGGTTTCCGGATCTCTTTCTTCGTCAATATATTTGGCTTCCCAGGTTCCGTCTTCGTTTTTTCTGGCAACCTTGGTTAGCTTTTGTTCCAGTTTTTCTTTTTTTATTTCCAGTTCTTTTTTGATTTTTTCTAAAGTTTTTTTGTCTAACATGTTTTTTGATTGGTTAGATTTATTAGTTAGAGCTTTTTTGTCTTTTTGTGGGATTTTATTTGTTGTTTAAATGAAATATGAATCAAACCAAGCTTAACATTGATTACTTGTTTTGTAAATAAAAATTAATTAGGGGAAAGGAGCAGTTGGCAAATATCAATATAAAAACGGTGGAAATTTTTTCGCAAGCAACAGGTTGTAAATTGTAAAAATAAGTTATATGTTTTGAGTGGGTTGAAAACTATTGGCTAACCTAAATTAAAGAGAAGCCTGGAGAATTGACTTTTTGTCGGGTGAGGCTATAATTTTGACAAAGGGTGGGGTATGAAGAAGTGGGATTGGTAATGTTGGAATGTTTTTTGGCGGATTGTGATTGTTTGTAATTAGTCTGTTAAAATTGTGATTGACATTTTTATTAATTAATGCTAGTATTTTGTTGTTATGATAAACGGTTTAGGGACCAAAACAAGTTGTCCGGTTTGCAAGAAACAGAGAAATTTGCAAATGGACAGGGTTGTTTCCGATAGGGGTGGCGCTTTTGTTGTTTACAACAGATGTCCTCATTGCCAGAGCGCTTTTTTGGCAACTATTTCTGAAAGTAGAGAAAGAGGACTTTTGGTGGTAGAGACTTTGACAGATTTGAGTTACCAAGAAGCTTTAGCAGTTCTGGGAAAAAGACCTTTGGTGGCCGATGCCCTTTTGGAGATTTACGAAACTTTGTATAAAAGTTAGATTTAAAAGTTTATTTAATTCAGGAGGAAATTTGGTTGAAATTGTTTTGGCCGAATTTCGCAAGCAGAGAGATTATGACAAAAGAAGTTTTAAAAGCAGAAAAAAGAGAGAAAAAAGAGAAAAGGGAGGGATCTATTCCAGCTATTCTTTATGGCAAAGGAGTGGAAAATCAAATGCTTTGGTTAAATGAGAAAGAGTTTGGGAAAGTTTTTGCTGAGACAGGAGAGAGCACTTTGCTGGATTTGGAGATTGCCGGAGAGAAAAATAAACGAGCTGTTTTGATTCATGATTTTCAAAGACATCCATTAACGGAGAAATATATCCACGTTGATTTGTTCCAAGTTGATATGAAAGAGAAGATTGAAACGGAAATTGAGCTTGTCTTTACCGGGGTGGCGCCGGCTGTTAAGGAATTGGGGGGAACTTTGGTGGAGAATATAGACAAGTTGCCGGTCAGGTGTTTACCGGGTGATTTGGTCTCCAGTATTGAAGTTAATGTTTCAGCATTGAAAACTTTTGAAGATCATATTTATGTTAAGGACTTGAATATTCCGGAAGGAATGGAGGTTTTGGTGGAAGATGATTTAGTGGTGGCTTTGGTTACTCCACCGCGAACGGCGGCGGAAATGGAGGCGCTAAATGAAGAACCGGAAGCCGATATTTCTCAAGTAGAGGGAATGGAAGAAGAGGCGGAGAAGGAAGAGTCTTCGGAGACGGGTGGAGAGAAGTCTTCCGGAGAAGAGAAGCAGGAAGAAAGCAAGTAGTTTATTGAGGCCTGAAGGGTTGAGGTGTTTGCTGTTTATTTGTTTTGCCGACCGGATAATTTGCTTCTAGTTAAATGAAACAAAAAAAGAAAACAAAATTAAATTATTATTTCTTTGAGTCAGAGAGCGGAAAAAGGATGGTTTTAGTCCTGCTTCTGCTTTTTGTTTTTTTATTGCCCCTGTTCCAAGCGCGAGCCGGTGATGACAGTGAGGATAAAATTGATGACACAAAGAGCGCTATAAAAAAATTGGAGAAAAAAAAGAAGAAAAAGGAAGCCATTAAACAAAAATATGTGCAAGAGGCCAAGGCGGTGCGCAGTCACATTAACAGATTGTCGGTAAGTATCTACAGTTTAAATAAACAGGTAAGTAGATTAGAGGAGGAGTTGAATCAGTGTCAGGAAAATATAAATAGAACCGAGGCTGAGATTCAAAAGAAGAAACAAAGACTGGCCGGGCTTTTGCGAGAGTTGTCTGCCTATCAAAAAGAGATGAGCTTAATTGTGTTGGATAAAAGAAAGGGGTTGAATACCTACATTAGATTGCGCCGGGAAGTGGAGAGATTGCAAAGTGAACTTATAGACAGTTTAAATGAATTGAAAGCAGAAAAAGAGGATTTGCAAAGAGAAAAAGAAAATAAAGAGGCTCTAAAGGAGCAGTTGTTGGAGAAGAAAAGTAGTTTGGAAGGAGAAAAGCGTCAGAAAACTTTGGTTTTACAGTCGGCCAATCAAAAAATTGCCGATCAAGATAAAGAAATAAAGGCAATTGAAAGAAAAATAAATCATTTGCGGGCCACCTTGTCCAGTTTTTTGGGAAAATCTTTTGATGCCAAGGATATTGTGGAAGCGGTGCGTTTTGCCAGCAAGAAGACGGGTGTCAGGAAAGAATTTCTAATGGCCATGTTGGATAAAGAAAGCGATTTGGGCAGATTTACCGGGGGTTGTACTTACAAGAATACGAAAATGAAATCGTCGGAGAAGGATCTTTTTAAAAAGATCTGTAAAGAACTGGGTTATAACTACAAAAAAAAGAAAATCTCTTGCGCTTTGAGTTATGGCTACGGCGGAGCAATGGGAGTGGCCCAATTTATGCCTTCAACCTGGATGGGTTATAAATCAATCATTGCTCGCCACACCGGGCATAATCCACCGGATCCTTGGGATTTGACGGACGGAGTGATGGCTATGGCGGAAAAATTAAAGAGGGCAGGCGCAGACAGAAAAAAAGGTGAGCATTATGCGGCTAAAATTTATTATTGTGGATCGCCGCGTAGCAAATATTGGAATACCCACTGTGAAGCTTATGCCGATACGGTGGTTAGTTGGGCCAAGGGTGGATACGATGAGTATTTCTAGAAATTTTAGGGGATAAGTTTTTCCACTACAAAACTCCGCTAAATTGTGGCGGAGTTTTTAAAATGAAGATTTTTTCTTTGTGGATGGTTGGCTGGCGTTTTAGATATTTCAGGCTGTTTGTACTAGCCGAATATTTTTAAAAAGGTGGCAGTTAAAATAGCGCCATAAATCAAGCCGACGATTACTTCCGATTTGTGGTGACCAATTCTTTCTTTGAGCCGAGGAAAATCTTTTTTTTCCAACTTAGTTTCCTCTACCAAATTCTTGACCAACATATTGAGATAGCGTCCCTGATCGCCTAAGTACATCCGTAAACGAAGGGCGTCATCTAAAATTAAAAAACCTAAAGCGGTGGCCACTACAAAGGAACCGCTGTTTACACCGTCAACGTAGATGGTGGTCATTAAAACGGAGATAGCGAAAGCGCTGTGGGCGGAGGGCATATGACCATGAGTGAGAAGATAGTTCCATTTAATTCCGTGTTTGAAAGAAAAGAGAACGAATTTTGTTAGCTGGGTAATGACGCCAACAAAAATAGGGATGAAGACCACCGGGGAGAGGGAGTGAAGGGGTAAAATTGTCATTTTTTTATGAAAAAATTGTTAGAAGATCAATGTTTGTTTTGCTTGGAGGTGTGTTGGAAAAAGTATTGATTGACGGGGGATGATTTTGAAGGATTTTTCTATTCTGATTATCCTACATTTGGGCTATTCTGGCAATAGACGGTTCCCCAGACGGTTTCCCACTTAGCCAAGGCTTCGGGGGGCAGGGACAGTTCACGGTTTGCTGCTCACTGCTCACTGCTCACTGCTCACTGCTCACTGTTCATTGTTCACTGTCATTATTATTTGGCAATAATTTCAAAGTGGTATATAATATCCTCAGCCTGTTTTTGGGCGGTGTGGTTTGTGGTTTTTGTTGATTGCGAATCTTAACTGTAGAATAAAATAATTAAGTTATGTAAAGAAAAAATGGATAGCGAAAACAAAAAAAGTAGTTTCACTAATTTTATGAAACAGAAGACAGAAAGAGAGGGAGCAGCATCTGTAGAGAAAAAAAATGCTTCTGAGGCGGTTGCTGCAAGAGGGCGTGTTTTTTCTGCCGGGGCTCATTCATCAGCAGAACCAAGCAAGAACAAGCCTGTTACCAAAAGAGACATATCCACTTTAGTGGTCAAGATTTTGTTGTGGTTAGTTATTTTTTTGCTACCTTTGTTTTTCTTACCTTTGACGCCGAGTGTGCTTGCTTTGAGCAAGCAACTTTTGTTGGTTGTGCTGGTCGGTTTGGCTTTTTTGGTCTGGGTAGGGAAGATGGCTATCAAAAGTCAGATAAAGTTTAGAGCAAATTTTGTTTTTGTACCGGTCTTGCTTTTTTTGATAGTGATGGGTTTGAGTACCATTTTTGCCACTTATCCGGCTAGAAGTCTTTGGGGATTTTTTGGTGGAGAAAATCGCTCTTTTATTACTTTGGCTTTTTTGGTGGCTTTCTTCATTTTATTTGTTAATGTAATCAGAAGCAAGAAAGATATTTTTATCAGCCTGGGTGTTTTGCTTGCCAGTGGTTTTTTAGCCGGTCTTTTTGGCGGTCTGCAATTGTGGGGAAAGTTTATTTTGCCAATTCCTCTGATAAAAAATCCTTATTTTAATACGATTGGTTCTGTTTATTTGTTCGGGGTTTATGTAACCGCTTTGTTTTTGTTATCTTTAAATTTGTTAGTTTATGTTAAAAATCTTGTTTGGCGAATTGTTTTGTTTTTGTTGACGGTATTTTTCTTTGCTTTGGCGGTGGTGGTGAACTTAAAAATAGTCTGGGTAGTTTTGATTGTGGCCATTGCTTTTATTTTGGGACGCTTGATTATTGGCGCCGGTGGCCAGAAAGGTGGTTCTTTGGGAACAACTCTTTTGATGGTCTTTTTGGTACTTTCCGTTTTGTTGGTTTTGCAGAAGCGTCCTCTTATCAATAAGCAGTTGCCTTTGGAGGTAACCCTGAACTATAAGACATCTGCGCAGATTTCTTGGCAAGCTTTGAAGCACAATTTTCTTTTGGGAACCGGACCTGCTTCCTTTATTGATGTTTACCGGAAATTCAGACCGGCCGGTAACTTGGGTGATTTTTGGGCCACCAATTTCAACGTTTCCGCCAGTTATTTCTTGACTTTGTTGTCAACGGTTGGTTTCTTGGGAACGGCTTCATTTTTGTTTGTAGTAGTGGTTGGGTTAATTTATCTTTTTCGAGGTGTCTTGTCTAAGGATGAAGAAGTGAGTGTGTTAGCTTCTGTGGTTGGTAGTGCTTGGTTGTTTTTGACTTTGTTGTTGTTTTTCTATGTGGCCAGTTTGAGTGTTTTGTTTTTATGGTGGTTGCTTTTCGCTGTTTTAGTGGTAATTCTCAGTTTCAATAAAACCACCGAATTAAGAGAATTTTCTACCGGCAGTGGTTCAGAGAAGCCGTCTTTGTTGTTCTCCTTCATTTTTGTCTTGGTTATTATTGGAGCGGCAATCGCTTTGTATTCGGAAAGTCAAAAATATTTGGCGGCGGTGCATTTTAAAAATGCTTTGGATGCTGATGTGAAAAAGGAGGATATAAATAAAATTCTTGATGAGTTGAACAAAGCAGTGTTGATGGATCCCAACAGAGATTTGTATTATCGTAACCGGTCCTTAGCTTATTTTGCCAAGGCTAATAAGAGAATAGCGGATAAAGAAAAGAATTTCAGTCCGGATGATGCCGCTTTTGTCAGTGAGGCGATTAGAAGAGCTTTGGCCGACGCTGCGCAAGCAAAAGAGTTAAATCCTTACGACGTTGATAATTATTTATCTTTGATCAGGATTTATGAAAGCTTATTGCCGACAATGGAAGGAGCCGGCGACAAAGCGTTGGAGTTGGCTAACAAAGCGGTTGAGTTAGACCCCAACAATCCTTTGATTTATCAAAAATTGGCCAACATTTATGTAGCTTTGGCTGATTTGGAAGTTCGTAAAAATCCACCAAAAGATCCAAAGGAATTACCGGAAAAAGCCAAAGAGTATTTGGTTTCTGCGGAAAAGAATATTAAGAAAGCCATTGAGTTACAACCGGCCTTGGTTGGCTTGAGGTTGAACTTGGTGGGAATTTATGACAGGCAAGGAAAAACCGATGAAGCTATCAAGGCGATGATTGAAAGCAGGAAGGTAGCCCCAACAAATCCAAACTTAGCTTTTCAACTTGGCTTATTATATCTTCGTCAAGATAAGTTAGACGAGGCTGGTTTGCAGTTTATCCAAGCAATTCGTTTGGATAAAAATTATGCTAACGCGCATTATTTTCTTGGTATAGTTCTGGACAAGAAGGGCAAGAAAGATCTGGCTATCAAGGAATTTGAGAAAGTTTTGAAATTAAATCCGGGCAACAAATTGGTGATGAAGATTCTTGATAATCTTAAAGCCGACAAGGACGCCCTGGACGGTTTGACCGGTAGAACCGTGCAGAGAAACACTAATACTGTAAGCGAAGGCGAGAATGCCCAGCCCACCATTAAGCCGGAAATCAAGGAGGACAAACCGGTACCGGCTGAAGCTACGGAAAAAATTCAATCAGAAGGGAACAATGAGAAGCCCAAGGAAGAGACTTCTAATGCTGGCGGTGAAAATAAGAAAGAATAATTTTTCTTGATAGAGATCCCCGTTCTGAGAGCGGGGATGTCTTTTATTAAAACAATGTTAAAAGAGTATTTAACAGCTCCACAAAAAAATCACTATGAGGATTCAATTATTCCCGATTATTTAACGGAAGAATTGCAAGAATTATTTAATGAGGCAATTCCCAGAATTGTGGAAAGGGTTAGGGAGGAAGGAGTAACCCATTTGCTTTTAACGGAAAGGACGGCTCGCTTGTTTAAGTTTGGCTTTAGGAAAATTTTGACTTGTATGATTTGGACGATGTGAAGATCGGTAGTATCGCCCCCGATTATTTTTTGTCGGAAAATGAGAATGAGGTATCACAGGAACAAAGAAAGAGGAAATTGGATTTTATAAGAAATGATTTGAAGAGTGGGCATTTGGAAAAAATAATGGTATTGGATGAATATACTGAGAGCGGAGACAGTTTGGAAGCTGTTCGGGAAGGATTGGAAAAGTTGTTTGGCTTACGCGATGATCAAGTGCTTATTGATTATATCCAGAAAGCCGGTTCGGGTGATGAGGTGATGGTGGAAGCGATTTATGATAATGTGGATGATATTTTTACGAATGAGGTAAATCATGCGCAGTTGAAAGATGAGAAAGTTAAAGAAAAATATAAGGACACGGTTCGGCAGATTACCGATATGATGGAAGCGGCAATGGATAATTATGAAGCCGAACATTCGTTTTACTAACAGTGTAAACTGATGAAGGACATAACGGAAATTGATTTTAATAACGAGGTGATTTACAAGGAGAAGGTCTGGGGTAATAGCGAGGAAATTGCTAAATTTATGGCCATTGTTCCAGAGAAGTTTGGCAAGAAAAGGGTTGGAGAAGTATTCTTGGTCTCCACTCATCCGGATGGTTTGAGTAAATTCACAAACGGTCGGCGCTTGGTGGATGAAATTCATAACGAGGAATCGGTTTTCGGAAAAACGATTGGCCCAAAAGGTGACTTTCCTATCCTATTTAAACTTCTGTCAGCGAAAGAATATTTATCAATTCAAACTCATTACAAGAATAAAGTTGAGGCCTGGCACACTTTGTCTGAGGGTGAGATGTTGTACGGTTTGACTTCGGAGGGTGAAAAAAGTTTGCGAACGGAAAAAGGGAGAAAGGAGTTGATTGAATTGTTGAAGGTGGCTGACAGAGTGGAGCAAGTGGGTAAATATTTTAATCATGTGAAATTTAAACCGGGAGAGACTTACTTGATTCATTCCGGCTTACCTCATTCTTTATTGCGAGGGACGATTTTGGAACCGCAGAAGAATAGCAATTTGACTGTTAGGGGTGGTGATTGGGGAAGGAATGATCCCAACAGGCCTTTACAAGTTGAAGATTTTTTTGCTTCAATTTATCCCTACGCGGTGAAGCCGGAGCCGATTGAACCGAAGGTTAAGGCTTACCGAACAGAGAAGGATGTCCCTGTTAATTCTGAGCATTTGTGCTTAGTAGCTACAGAAAATTTTGCTTTGGACAAGATTGTTTTGCGGGATGGTTGGCGAATGTTGGAAACTTTTCCGGATAGATTTTTTATTGCTTTGGTAATGGAGGGCGAAGTCGATTTGACCAACGGTGTAGTTAATAAAAAATTGCGGAAAGGCCAAGTATTTATCTTGGGAGCAACGGCCAATGAGTGGACTTTTAAAGGACAAGGAGAGATAATGTTGGTTTATGTTCCGCATTTGAAAAAAGGGATTATCAGTCCTCTGCGGAACAGTGGTTATTCTTATGGGGAAATTGCTCAGATTGGCGGGCCGACTTTAAGGGAGAACGATGTTTATATAGAAATGAAAGAATTAGGGTTGATGTGAATTAAATTTCAGATTGATTTAGTTTCAGCTCAAATGGCACAAAAAGAGCCCTCGCCTGTGTAGGCGGGCTCTTTTTGTTTATTTGCCGATAAGATAATTATTTAGATATTTATTTGACCGGAGTTGTAAATTTTTAGTTTAAAATTATTTATGGTTACTAATGATTTTTTCTTGATGGGAATGATTGTGGTTTTGATGCTCGTCCGAATGGGAATGAGGGAGAATTTTAGCGGTAGAAAACATTAAGAGGGCGCCTAGGAGAAAAACGAGAAAATGTTTTCGGTAAGTTGAATGTTGATGAGCGTCTTTTAGAGAGTGAGGAAGCAAATCTCTAAATAAAACGTAAAGAAAGCCACCGGCTGCTATTCCTGTTAACAGTGAAGCTAAAACTGCAAATTTGGCAGAGATTAAAGCTAAGCTGATTCCGATTAAAATTGAAGCGGAAGAAAGAAAATTTAAAAGAAGAGCTTTTTTGACTGACCAGCCGGCTTCTTGATAGATGAAAAACTCGGAAATCTCCTGTACGACTTCGTGTAAAAGAATTCCCAGACTGGCTCCCAGGCCAATTTGCGGACTGATAAGGTAGGAAGTGGCCAAAAGAATACCGTCACCAGCATTGTGAAAAGTGTCGCTAATCATAACACGGCGAGCATCCAAATCAGAGTGTTTTGGCTTGCAGTCTGAAGGGACAGAGTGGTGGTGATGTTTGCCGGGGATAAAATGAGTTATTATTTTGATTATGATGATGCCTGCGATGATATACCCTAGGGAAAGAAAAATATTTTGACCGGAATGGAAAATTTCTTCTAAGAGATGGTAGGTTAAGACGAGAAAAACCCCGCCAGCGAAAGTCACTAAGTAATTGGTGTTTTTTTGCAAAAGATTGCCAAATTTTTTCCAGGTAAGCAACTTTCCACTAAAGGAAGCCAACATGATAAGAAAAGCAGAAAGAAAAATATTTGTTATCATTGTTTTAGTTTTTTTATTCTTTTAATCTTTTTTATATTAAGCTTTTTATTTGATTTGTCAATTTTTTGTATTAGATGACCACTTCTTGGATATTTTGGTATATTTTTAGATAAGCTTTGTCGGCAACAGGTGAACTAAGATTTGGTGGGGTTCGGAAAGGTTGTATTTTAAAGGTAAATTATCAATTAGCTTGGCAAGTTCTGTTTTAAATGACAATCTAATATTTTTAAAAGTACTAAAATTTTTTATTCAGGTATTGGGATTTAAAAAGCAAGAAAACAAAGAGAAAGGGAAAATAATTTTTTTATTTTTCCATTTAGTGTTGTTGAGGTATATTATGATATTATTGATAATATCATAATACTTTTCTTTGTCAGTTATTATAAAATTATCAATAATATCATAATATACTGTCGTTGAGGTTGAAGAAATTAGATAATTTTTTCAAAAAGAAAGAATTTTAAATTAGAAATTCTTCTTGTCGGCGTCAGCATGACGCTGAATAATTTAATTTTTAGTCGAATTTTTAGGGATAAAGAGTCGGAAATTCTGGTTGTCCTTTCTGAAAAATGTGTTTGTTCTTAGATTGGGGGCTACTAAACAGCGTTTTTTCATTTAGCCTTTTGTTTGTTTGAAATACTTTCACTTTTCTGTTTCTCTATTTGAGATTTGGGGATATCCAAACAGGACCTAGAGATGTCTAAAGTGTGTTTTAACTTTTGTGTTTACCGGTTTTATTGAGTTAGCACTCTCCTGTAGAGAGTGCTTGACATTTTGAAAGAAACAATTAAAATGGAAGTTGACAAATGGGTGAGTTGTTGTTCGCCCGAAGATAGAACTAAATCATAAAAATTAATTTAAAAAACAATGGCAAAACAAATAAAATTTGAAGAGGACGCTCGGCGAAGCATTATGGCCGGCGTGGATCAGGTGGCCGATACGGTCAAGGTAACTTTGGGACCAAAAGGAAGAAATGTTATTCTAGACAGAGGCTTTGGCGCTCCGACCGTTACCAATGACGGTGTGACGATTGCCAAGGAGATAGAATTGGAAGATAAATACGAAAACATTGGCGCCGAAATGGTGAAAGAAGTTGCCAATAAAACAAATGACAGCGCCGGTGACGGAACGACCACGGCGACTTTGTTGACACAAACGGTGGCGCGAGAAGGCGCAAAAATGATTTCCAAGGGAATCAATGTTATTTCTCTGAAAGATGCTCTGGGAAAATACACGGAGAATATTGTTGAGAGTATCAAAAAATCTTCCAAGCAGGTGGCTGATAACGAGTCTATTGCTCAAGTGGCTACCATCTCTGCTCAAGATAAGGAAGTGGGTGAGATTATTGCCAAAGTTATAGATGAGGTTGGTAAAGATGGAGTGATTACCGTGGAAGAATCCCAGACTTTCGGTTTGACTTATAAAATTGTCAAAGGAATGCAATTTGATAAGGGTTATGTTTCTCCCTATATGGTAACCAATGCGGAAACCATGGAAGCCGAATTGGAAGAGCCCTACATTTTAATCACCGACAAAAAAATTTCCACGGTTAAGGAGATTTTACCCATTTTGGAAAAGATTACCCAGTTGGGTAAAAAGGAATTGGTAATTATTGCCAGTGATATTGAGGGAGAAGCTTTGACAACTTTGGTTTTGAATAAGTTGAAAGGAGTTTTGAATGTTTTGGCTATTAAAGCACCCGGTTTTGGTGACAACCAAAAAGCGATGTTGGAGGATATCGCCGTTTTAACCGGAGGAAATGTTATTACCGAGGATACCGGAATGAAGTTGGAAGAGGCTGATGTTAATGATTTGGGTAAGGCCGGAAAAGTTATCGCCAGCAAAGACAATACTACCATTGTTAATGGTGAGGGAAGTAAGGAAGCGATAGAACAACGGGTTAAGCAAATTAAAGCTCAGATTGAAAGAGAAGAAAGCGAGTTTGACAGGGAAAAATTGCAAGAAAGATTGGCCAAGCTGACCGGCGGAGTGGCTGTGATCAAAGTGGGCGCGGCCACGGAAGTAGAGCAAAAGGAAAAACAACACCGAGTAGAGGATGCGGTGGAAGCCACCAAGGCAGCTATTGAAGAGGGAGTTGTTGCCGGAGGCGGCACGGTTTTGTTGGCGGAGGCGATTAGATTGAAAAATATTAAAACAAGAAAAGAGAAATCTTTGACAATTGAGGAAAGGGCCGCCCTTGATATTTTAATTGAGTCTCTGGAAATGCCTCTTAGACAAATTGCTATGAATGCCGGAGTTTCTCCGGACTTGGTTGTCAGTAAGGTGGCCGAAGGATATCAAGACGGCAAAATCACTGTTGGTTACAACGCCGCCAATGATACTTTTGTTGATATGATAGAAGAGGGTATTATAGATCCAACCAAGGTGGTGACTTCTACTTTGAGAAATAGTGTTTCAACAGCGGCGATGATTTTGACTACTGAAGCGGTGGTGACCGATATTCCCGAGAAGAAAGAAAATGATGGCGCCGGAGCCATACCGGCCGGCGGAATGGGTGGCGGAATGCCAATGATGTAGGCCACTGATGATAGTGAGAGAGAGGCGACTTTTTGTTTGTCGCCTCTTTTTTTATGACAGAGATATTGTTGGAAAAGAAGGGAAAATGTTATACTGGGTTTGTTGTCGCTTTGTTCAAAGGATAAATTGATTGAGATAATTTTGGTTGTTCCCAAGTTGCATTTGGGCGGTGTTAAATTTAGGTTTTACAAAAATGCTTGAACTAAATAAGGATGAGGAAAATATTGTATATACTTTGGCTTATTATAATGCTTTGGATTATTTTCCGACCAGGTTTTTTTTGTGGAGAAATTTAATTGATGTGGAGCAGGTGAAGAGAGGGAAGAGTTTTTTGGAAACGGAGAAGTTGTTGGATTCTTTGATAGAGAGAGGGTTGATTTTGGAAAAGAATGGATTTTTATTGTTGAGATCGGCGGTTAAGGAGAGAGAGTTTCCAGTAAAACTCTATAGAGCCAGAATTTGGAAAAATAAAATCTCGGCGGAGAAAATAAAAATGGTGAGGGGTTGGTCAAGAGTTTTGATAAAAGTGCCTTATTTGCGAGAGATGTTGTTGGTGGGAACGCTGATGTTAAAAAATTCTGATAAAAAAAGTGATTGGGATGTCATTTCCATTATGGGACGAAATAGAATTTGGTTGGGAAGATTTTTTTTATCTTTATGGTTGCAACTTCTGGGTAAAAGAAGGACTGATGAGAAAGTTGAGGATAGATTTTGCTTAAATCAATTTTTGGTAGATGGTAGCCTAGTTTCTTTGGAGAGAAGTCAATTTATGGCCAATGAATTATTATTGGCTATTCCTTTGTTATCGGGAAGTTCGGTTAAGGATAAAATAATAAAAAGTAATATGTTTTGGTTGCAAAAAATTAAACCAAACTTTAAATATTATTTTGGTTTACCTGCTGTTGATGATAAGATAAGCAGAGGGGGGATTAGCTGGTTTGAATTGATTTTGGAAAAACTTGGTTTGGCCGGTTTGATGAACAATTGGTTGAAAAAGATTATGATTAAGAGAATTTTAAGTAATCCCAAAACTTATTTGAGGGAGGCTGATATTCGTTTCGGTGACTTTTATTTGATTTTTTTGCCGGAGCCAAGACGAAATAAGTTGGAAATTAAGGCCAGGGCTTTGACAAAAAGGTTGTAAAGGTGTATAATGGTTGGTGTGGTAGGGTAATGAAAGGGTGATTCTTTTAAGAATCGCCCTATTTTTATTATAAAGATTTGCTGATTATGCAACAAAACAAAAGGAGATTTCAGTGGAGATCGTTAAGTGCCAAAGAATTGGCGGTTTTTGCTTTATTTTCACTCCTTCTTTGGGGAGGGGCAGTTTTTCTTTTTGGCAAAATGACGGTGTTTGCGGAAGAGAAAGATAAAACAGGTTTGTCTGAGCAACAGCCATACCAAGGAATGATTGAGGCTTTAGTGAGTAAACTAAATCAGGAGAGGGAGAAGATCGGTTTACAACCGTTGGAGATTGATCGGAGGTTGGAACGAATGGCGGAATATAAATTGCAAAATATGGCAGAAGACGGATACTTTGCGCATATTTCTCCCTCCGGTCAAACAGCCTGGGATATTTTTGATAAATTTGGTTATGAGTATAATTTTGCCGGAGAAAATTTAGCAACAAATTTTGTTGATGCGGATGATTTACATCGCGCTTGGATGCGCAGTCCGGAACATCGGAAGAATATTTTGTTTCCCGAGTATACCAAGGTTGGCTTGGCGATAGGTGAATCCAGAACAGGAGCTTTGTTGGCGGTGGAGTATTTTGCGAAACCTTCAATGGGTGACAAGACAAAATCGGCCGGGTGGGTTGATTGGAGTGGCGCCAAGGTGATTGGCGAGACAAAGACAGAGTTGGGAGCGGGGGCTTTTAAAGACAAATCACAGAGAGTGGTTGTGGCTCTTAAAGAAAAAGAAAGTGATCGCCTGATTAATTTAAATAATTTAATATTTTTGTTGTTGGAACTGGTGGCTTTGATTTTGGTGGCCGGAGTATGGACCTTGGAAAAAGAAGATGAGCTTTTTTTGAAGAGAGTGAAAAAGGAAAGTTGCGCTTTGTAATAATTTTGTTGGTGTTCATTGTTTGATTAGAATAATAGTTAATAAGTTAATGACAATGTGATGTAAAAACAAATACAAAAAATAGCACTTTGACAATTTAATATGTGGATTTTTAATTTTTGATTAAGAACAAAAATCTTTGTTCTTGGCCTTCGGGTTGATTTAACGATTCCAAAAAAAGCGCTTGCGAAAGCGCTTTTTTGAATTTGCTTTTTAGGTGTGTTATACTGACAATACTTAGAAATACTTTAAATTTATTTTTATTAAGGGATGAGCAGGATACAAAAACAAATTTTCATTGTTGTTATTTTCTTTTTATTGATTTCGGCTCTGTTGGCAGTGTTTTATTTTTGGTCCAGGCCGGCTATGAGTTGTCATGACGGGAAGAGAAATCAGGGAGAAACAGGTGTTGATTGTGGTGGGCCCTGCGCTCCTTGTGCAAAAAAGATAAACCTAAAAGCGTTGCAAGTTCTGGCGGTGGAAAGAGCTGATGATGGTCAGGGAAAGGAGGATTTGGTTGTTACCATTTTGAACCCCAATGAACATTATGGTGTGGCGGATTTCAGTTTTAAGATTGTGGAGAAGGGACAAAAAATAAATCAATCGGCTAGCTATCATAATTTTATTCTTCCTAAACAGAAAAAGCATATTATTATTAATCATTTTAAGCCGACGGAAAAGGGGGCGGAATTGGAAGTGCTTTTTGATGATAATTTTGATTGGCGTCGCATTTCAGGTTACCCTTTGCCCAGGTTTATGTTGTACAATAAACAGCTGAGACTTTTTGATAGGACTAATTTTTACGCGGAGCTGACCGGACTTTTGGTAAATAAAAGTAATATTGATTATGAGGAGGTTAAAGTAAAGGGAATTTTGCGAGATGAAAACGGAAAGTTGGTGGCGGCCAGTTATCAAATAGTGAACACCTTAAAAGCCGGAGAAGAAAGAGAGTTTCATATTATTTTTCCCAATCAGTTTTCGCGACCGGTGAAACAAACTTTTGTGGAGGCGGAAACAAATATATTTGATGCTGATAATTATCCCAGGGTTTTGGATAGTCAAATCAACTATATTGACGAATAGAAGTGCGCTGGTAAGTAGGATAGTGGGAAGTTGGCGTCAGATAGACTAACTTTTTAATTTCTCAAAATGAAAAAGATTATTTTGTGGTCGGTTATTTTAACGGTGATTTATTTTGTTCTGGTGGGGTTTTTCTTTATGTCTTATTTGAAAGAAACGCCAACTTCTTTGGTGAGGTATTTTTATGGCGCTAACAATCAGTGTGTGGCTTATGTGGAAAGGTATTATAAAAATCTTTTTGGAATTGAAATTAAAAATGTCGGTAGAGCTATGCTTTTGCCCGCAAAGGCTGAAAAATATGGATTACATTTTCACCCCAATGGCGGTGTGGTTATTCCTCAACCGGGTGATATTTTAGTTTTTGGAAATAAAAACGGGGTTGGTCATGTGGCCATTATTACCGGCACCTTGCGAAATGGTGTCTTGATTGTGGAGCAGAATTGGCTACCTTTTAAGATAACTAATAATAAGGGCAGGGCTCTGCCGGCAGAGTACAAGGATGGGCATTATTATGTTTTGGATAGATATTACGGAAAAAATAAAACGGCCAGGAATAGATTTTGGGTTATTGGTTGGGTAAGTAGGAGTGAAAGAAATCCCGGCCGTTTCTTCAATTTTGGTGAAAAAGATATGGCCGGCTGGTTGCCGGAAAGTGATTTAAAACTTGTTAGTGGTGAGCCGAATGTTTTGACTTTGAAAGTGACAGGTAGAAATCCTAGCTTGGTTAGTCCGGTTTTCATTGATGGAATTGACGCTTTCTTGCACAGAGCTGTTTATTTTCGGGTTAAGGTTGAGGGCAATCAGCAAGCTAGAAGAGGTATTTTGTATTTGCGAGATGAACATGATCGTTGGTCGGAGCAGGTTCCTTTTCAGGTTGACTTTTCTAATGACGCCTGGACAACTTTTGCCGTTGATTTATCACATTTGCGAAGGGATTTTAAAATTACCCAAATTAAATTAAGATTGACTGACAATAGTCGGCGGGGAGAAGTTTGGAAGATTGATTGGCTGCGAGTTGGTGAAAGAGAAAAGACCTTGCTACGCTAATTTTATCAGTTTTTTTTGAGAATAAGGTTTTTGGGTCCCTGGCAAAATTTATTTCAAGATGTTTATAATATTCTTGCTTTTTTTGGTGTCTTTGTCATACTGGTGGAGGAGTGGTTTGCTTTTAAAGTTTGAAATCTATGTCACAAGAAGCGTTTAAAATTAGAGGAGGGAAAAAATTGAAAGGTTCCGTAAAAGTTAATGGTTCTAAGAATGCAACCGTGGCTTTGTTGGCCGCTTCCGTTATGAATCATGGACAAACCGTTTTGAATAATGTGCCGGCCATTGAGGAAATTAACCGTTGGGTAGAGATTTTGCGCAGTATTGGAATGGAAATAAAAAGAGAAGGGAAAAAGATGTGGCTTTCCCGACCGGAAAAACTGAACATTAAAAATATTGACATCAAAGCGGCTAAAAAGACGAGAAGCGTTATTATGTTGATTGGGGCTTTGGCCGGTTCTTTGGAAAAGTATTTTATTCCTCAGGCTGGCGGTTGTAAGTTGGGAGCCAGAACGGTGCGACCGCATCTGTTTGCTTTAGAAGATTATGGAATGAAAATTAAAACCAAAAGAGGCGGGTTTGAAATAACGGCTAAAAATTTGCGACCAAGTAAAAATAATGTAATGTACGAAACCGGAGATACGGTGACGGAATCGGCTATTATGGTAGCCGCCCAACTACCGGGGAAAACAGTTATTAAAATGGCCAGCGCCAATTATATGGTGCAGGATCTTTGTTTTTTCTTGGAGAAACTGGGAGTTAAAATCAAAGGAATCGGCACTTCCACTTTGGAAATAAAGGGAAAGAGAAAATTAAAGAAAAAAGTGGAATATTTCATTAGCGAAGATCCGATTGAAGCGATGTTCTTTATTTCTTTGGCTATAGTGACAAAAAGTCATCTAATAATAAAAAGATGCCCGATTGATTTTTTGGAGTTGGAGTTGTTAAAGCTGGAAAAGATGGGGCAGGGATTTAAAATTCGGCGGAGATATAAATCCGGTAATAAGAAGACTCATTTGGTTGATTTGGAGATTTTTCCTTCACGTTTGGTGGCTTTGGAAGATAAGATTCACGCTCTGCCTTTTCCCGGTTTAAATATGGACAACCTTCCTTTTTTTGTGCCGATAGCTATGATGGCCAAGGGAAAAACTTTGATTCATGACTGGGTTTATGAGAATAGAGCGGTTTATTTTACGGAATTAAACAGATTGGGTGGTAAGATAACCTTGATTGACTCTCATCGGGTAGAGATTGAAGGTCCGACCAGGTTGCGAAGCGCTGATTTGACTTCGCCCCCGGCCTTGCGTCCGGCAGCCATAATTCTGGTGGCAATGTTGGGCGCCAGGGGACAATCAATTTTGCGCAATGTTTACTCAATAAACAGGGGTTATGAAAATTTGGAAGAGCGTTTGCGAAGTGTTGGCGCAGATATTGAATTAGTGAAAGAGAATTGATTTTTTGCTGTTGTTTTAATTTGGCGAGTGTTCTTGTTTGAGGCAGGGAGGCATTTATAAGCTTTTTATCTTTTTGGGATAAAAAGTTTTTTTGTGGGAAAATTTTGTTGACAGAAAGATAACTTTTTTGTGGCAATGTTTGACTGATATAGCTGAAAAGCTGAAAAAGGAGGTGATTATTGTTGAGTTTTCCCGGAGAAAATGATAGGATGGGACTGTCGTTTGAGTTTTAAAAAGAGGAGATGTTAGTAAAAAAAATAGGCATAGATTTGGGAACCGCTAACACGCTGGTTTTTATTCCCAAGAAAGGAATTGTAGTCAATGAGCCGTCGGTGGTGGCGATTACCAGTGACAGCAATGAAGTTTTGGCGGTTGGCAACGAGGCTAAAAAGATGATCGGCAGGACGCCGGATTTAATTAACGCTTACCGTCCGCTGAAAAACGGTGTAATAGCTGACTATAAAGTGACAGAGGCAATGTTGCGCTATTTCATAAACAAGGTTATGCCGCGGGTGCGTTTTATTAAACCTGATGTTTTGGTTTCTATTCCGGCTGGGGTCACCTCCACGGAAAAAAGGGCGGTGACCGAAGCGGTTTTGAAGGCGGGAGCAAAAAACGCTTATATAGTGACGGAGCCGGTGTTGGCGGCCATTGGCGCCGGGATAGAAATAAACACTCCGACCGGTAATATGATTGTTGATATTGGTGGTGGTACATCCGAGGTGGCGGTTATTTCTCTGGGAGGTGTGGTGGCCGTTGATAGCGCCAGAGTTGGTGGAGATAAGTTGGATGCAGCTATTGTTCAATATGTCAAACGAAAGTTTGGGCTGGCCATTGGAGAGAGAACGGCGGAAAATATCAAGATAGAAGCGGGTAACGCTTTGCCTCAAATTAAAGAGAAGTATGTGGAGGTAAGAGGAAGAGATTTAATTGGAGGACTGCCAAAAACCGTAAGAATTTCCACCAATGAAATTACCGAAGCGATGAGAGAAGAATTGGGAGAAATTGTCAATGCTATCAGGAAAGTTTTACAGAAAACTCCGCCGGAGTTGGCGGCTGATATTATGGATAAAGGTATGGTTTTGTCGGGAGGAGGGGCTTTGATTAGGAATTTGGATAAGCTGATAACCAAGACAATAGGGGTACCCTGTTATGTGGCTGATGACGCTTTAAATTGCGTGGCCAAAGGGACCGGTATAGCTTTAGAGAATCTGGATCTTTATAAGAGGGCTGTTTTGAGTAAATAGTGGTTTTATTTAAGTTTATTTTTGATTTTCTGTTGGACTGATTTTTTTGGATGTTGTTGTTTGTTTTTGATTTGAGAAATCTGTTTTTAAAAAAGATTAAACAGGTAGACGGAGATTGTTTGAAAAAATTTGGCGAAGTACGAGAGGAAAGTTGTGAGATGTTGAGCGGGGTTTTTGACTAAAATTTTAAGAGGATATTGATTTTTAATGAGGGACGGAAAAAAAGAATCTTTAAGAATAGGTATTGATGCTTCACGAGCTTTTGTGGATGAAAAAACTGGCATTGAAGAATATGCCTATCAGGTAATAAAAAATTTGCGAAAACCTCTGTTCGGGCAGAGGGTTGTTTTGTATCTGAGGCCGGGACAGGCAAAAAAAATTGACTTTAAGTTGCCAAAAAAGTGGGAGACAAAGGAACTTTTTTGGGGGCGGTTTTGGACTCAGTCCGGATTGAGTTTGGAATTGTTGTTCCACCCGGTTGATGTTTTGTTTGTGCCGGCGCATACATTACCCTTTATTCATCCCCGGCGTAGTTATGTCACTGTGCATGGTTTGGAATTTGAGTTTTTGCCGGAAAGTTATTCTTGGCAATCAAGATTTTTCCATCGTTTTTTCATTAAGAAGAGTTGCGCTTGGGCCAGTAAGGTTATTGTGGTTTCCAATAAAACCAAGAGTGACTTAATTACTTTCTACAAGGTGCCGGAAGAAAAGGTGGTGGTGATAGAAAATGGTTTTAGGAAAAGATTTGTCGGAAACCTAAAAAAAGAAGGGAAGGCAAAAAGGGAAAAGTTCGTTCTTTTTATTGGACGTTTGGAAAAGAGAAAAAATGTGTTGAATATAATTCGTAGTTTTGAGGTGTTGAAGGGAAAATATGGCTATCCCGGTAAACTATATTTAGTTGGCGGTCCCGGACATGGTTATCGGGAGATAAAAGAAAAAATAGAAAAATCCAAATACAGAAAAGATATCAGGGAATTAGGTTTTGTTTCAGAAAGAGAGAAGTGGTTTTATTTAAGCGAGGCGGAAATTTTTTTGTTTCCTTCCTTGGCGGAAGGTTTTGGAATTCCGATTTTGGAAGCGCAAAGTATGGGAGTGCCGGTAGTGACTTCTGATCGTAGTCCGATGAAAGATGTGGTGGCTGATAAGAGAGTTTTGGTGAATCCGGAAGATGTTGAAGAAATTGCGCGGGTGGTTAATCGTATTTTGAAAGACGATCAATTGAGAAGGGAAATTATTAAAGCTGGTCTGGATAATATTAAAAAATATAGTTGGCGAAGAACTGCCAGAAGAATAAGCGAACTGTTGATGGAGAAAGACTATTAAGATTGGCATTTGAAATTATGAAAGGGAAGAAGTTTTATTTGATTTTACATCGGATTAGAAGCGCTTACAATGTCGGTTCTATGTTTAGAACGGCAGATGCTTTGGGAGTGGACAAGATATTTCTCACCGGTTTTACCCAACGTCCTTCCGAGAAAAAGTTGGAGTTGCAAAGCAAGGCGGAAAAAATGTTGGGAAAGACGGCTCTGGGGGCAGAGAAATATGTTGATTGGGAAGGGCACAGAAACATTGGTCCGCTTTTAGAAAGATTGAGACGAGAAAAAATTTTATTAATGGCGCTGGAGCAGTCACCGCAGAGCATTGATTACAAAGACTTTAAACTTCCGGACAACTTTCAAGGGTTGGCTTTGTTGGTCGGCAACGAGCCTCGCGGTTTGGATGGTAGAGTTTTACGTCGGTGTGATTCCATTATTGAAATTCCAATGAGGGGCCGGAAAAAATCTTTGAATGTGGCGGTTGCTTTGGGGGTGGCCGGATATGAACTGTTGAAAAAAATGGATGTTTGACCCAAGGGACGCTTTGTGCTATAATGTTAGTGTCAAATCCCAAGACATGTTTATCTTAAAGGTCGATGTCTGATAGGGGAATGAATTGAATAAGTGTCTGACCGAAAGGTTTGACTACCGTAAATCGTTAAGGAATTGAAAATGGCAGAACCAGTAAAAGACACCGAGTTCTTAGAGTACATAGTTAAGGCGATTGTTGACAATCCTGAGGCTGTTAAGGTTACTCGTGATGTTGATGAAAGAGGAGTTCTCATCTTGCTTGATGTTGCTCCTGAAGATATGGGTATGATTATTGGTCGTCAGGGTTCAACAGCTAAGGCTATCAGAACTCTTTTGAGAGTTATTGGGGCCAAAACCAATGCTCGGGTTAATTTGAAAATCAATGAGCCGGAAGGTTCGGAGAGACCTGAAAGAAAGGAAGAATCTGAGCAATCTGAGACTTCCGAGGATAATTCTGAAGAGAAATCGGAGGAAAAGAGCATTGATGATATTGTAAATGACATCCAATAAGGTCGTTTTTTAACGACTTTCAAAGGGAAAAAAACCGTGCTATTATATTGAAGCGCGGTTTTTGTTTTTGTGCATGGGCTTTTTTGTTTTATGGTTTAGAAAAATGTTTGTTTTTGCCCGTTTTGGGTTTTTGAATTTTAAATTTTGTTAAGATGAATTTTCACATTGTTACAATTTTTCCCAAAATTTTTCAGTCTTACTTTGGAGAATCAATAATTGGTAGGGCGCGGGAAAAGGGGTTGGTAAATATAAAAATCTATGACTTGAGGGATTTTGCCGACAAGAAAGATAAACGGCGAACGGTTGACGATACTCCCTATGGTGGAGGTCCGGGAATGGTTTTGATGGTGGAACCAATATACAAGTGTGTACGAGCGATAAAAGCTGAAATTGAAAATCGCTATCAAAAAGGGAAAGCGAAGACAAAACCCAAAATATTGGTTTTGCTGACATCAGCCAAAGGTGATTTGTACAATCAGGCGAAAGCAATGAAAATCAAAAGAAGTTATACTGATGTAATAATAATTTGTGGTCGTTATGAGGGAGTTGATGAGAGGGTGGCTAAATATATTGCCGATGAGGAAATTTCGGTGGGGCGCTATATTTTAACCGGTGGAGAATTGCCGGCGATGATTATTGTTGATTCTGTTTCTCGGCTAGTGGATGGGGTTCTGGGAAACAGGGAATCGCTTACTTCGGAAAGTTTTGGCAATGGTGATAATCGAAGTGATTCTGATTTTGATTACCCTGTTTATACCAGACCGGCGGTATTTAAGGGCTGGAAGGTGCCTGATGTTTTGTTGAGTGGTAATCATAAAAAAATAGAAGAGTGGAGAAGAAAACAGCGGAGACAGTTTGATTCTTAAATTTTTGAGTTGGCAACACAAATCCAAATAAAAAAATGACGAAAGGGAGGAAAAAGATAAAAAGAAGGATTGGGCAAGATCGGAGATTATCTGCTCGACGTAAGAATTCGCCGGCTAACAAGAAGATTGGTTTGCCGGATAAGTTTTTCTTGTCTTTGGTTTTGATTTTGGTTTTCATTGGTTTGGTGGCGATAGCTTCGGCGGGGGTGGTTGTCGCTCAATTGAAGTTTAATGATCCTTATTATTATTTTAAACATCAGTTGTTTTTGGGGGTTATTCCCGGTTTAATAGTGATGTTTGTTTTAAGTAAAATTAATTATCACTGGTGGAAAAAATTTTCTTTGTTTTTTTTGTTGGCGGGACTTGTTCTGCTATTGTTGGTGTTGATTTCCAATTATGGTTTGGAATTGAAGGGCGCTAGGCGCTGGATAAACTTTGGTTTTATTTCTTTTCAGCCAATTGAGTTGGTTAAACTGTTTTTGATTATTTACTTTGCCGCCTGGCTATCTAAAAAGGGCAAGACGATCAAGAAATTTTCTGACAGTTTTGTCCCCTTTGTCTTTGTTTTGGGGGCAGTTTCCGTTTTGATTGCTTTGCAACCGGATATTGGCAGTCTGGGGTTAGTGGTCTTGATTTCTTTGGCAATGTTTTTTTTGGCCGGGGGGTCTTTGAAGCATATTTCTTTGTTGGTAATGGTTATGTTTTTGGTTTTATTATTGTTGATTAAAATTGAGCCCTACCGAATGAACAGGTTGTTGGTGTTTATCAATCCGGAAACGGATGTGCGGGGGGTTGGTTGGCAGGTTAAACAAGCGGCGATTGCCATTGGTAACGGGGGGATTTTCGGTTTGGGGCTGGGTCATAGCCATCAGAAATTTAATTATTTGCCGGAAGTGGTGGGGGACAGTATTTTTGCCATTATAGCGGAGGAGTTAGGTTTGGTTGGAGTCACGATAATTCTTTCATTGTATTTGGCTCTGGTTTTTAGAGGGTTTAGATTGGCGCGCAAAGCCCCGGACAGATTTGCGGCCTATTTGATTTTGGGGATTTCTTTGTGGATTTTGTTGCAAGCTTTAATAAATATTATGGCTATCAGTGGCTTGATGCCTTTAACCGGAATAACTCTGCCGTTTATCAGTTATGGCTCCACTTCAATTATTTCTCTTTTGGCCGGCGTGGGAATCGTTTTGAACATTTCAAGATTCGTGAAAAAGTGAGAAGTATTGATTTTTCTTGTTGAATGTTGTTATACTTTATTTGTTAAAAAGATGTTTGGTCTTGTTAATCTGGGCCGAATCTTTATTGTTCTTTGACAGAAAATAAAAAATTTCTTTTTCAAACTTTTACCCAAAATGAAAGGGGGTGAGATCAGTGAGGCTGTCAGAAAAACTTTCTGAAAGAGACATCAAGCGCATTGGAGAATGTGCTGAAGAGAATTCCGGCAGAGACTGCGGTTTTCGTTTAGGCAGACTCTGCCAGTTTTGTTCGGTGTGGATCAAGAGAAATATTCCGCGTTGTTGTGCGTGGGTGAGGAAGAATGATAAAAAATAAACCAAAGGAGGTAAGGGGCTATGAGTGCTTCAGTTAGTCAGTATGAAAAATTAGGTGTAGATGCTGCTAAAAAAGATGTTCGCCAAGTGTTCGGTGCAATTGTAGATAATGAATACCCGAACGCTTTTGTGAACATTATTACACATCCAACGCGTCCGGAAGTTGTTTGTACACAGCATATGGATGGCGATGGCAGCAAATTCGTACAGAGGCTTCTGATGCAGGCGGAAGGCTTGGGGCCAGGAATAATTGGTCCGGCTGTTGTTGATGCCATAGAAATGAATTTGGGGGATATTGCGGCCAGTGGTTTCGTGGATGGTCCAGTCATTTTCACTGATACTATAAATATTAATAGTATCAATGTGCCAAAAAAAAATATTATGCAGGAATTGGCTAATGCCTTTAGTAATGCTTTAGATTTGTATAGGCATTTTGGTTTTAATATTTATTTTCTAGGCGGGGAAACGGCTGATTTGCCGGATCAGGTTAAAAGTGTCGTATTTGATATTGCTGTATATGCAGAGACTAGAAAGAGTAATATTATTTCTGGAAACGTACAACCGGGTGATAAAATTTATGGTTTCGCCTCTGATGGACAGGCGAAGTGGGAGAAGATGCCAAATAGTGGTCTTATGGCCAACGGTTCCACTCTTGCACGTTTTGTGGAAATGCATCCCATATATTCTAAACGATATCCATATCTAATTCGCGATAAAGAGTCTTTTCGTGGAAATTGCACTGTTGATAGTGATGTGGCTCAGTGGCTGATATCACCAACGCGTCATTGGTCGATTGTGATTAAAATGATTGTGGAAGCTTTACAACAGAGAAATATTTTTCACATGTTGCATGGAATCAGTATAAATACTGGTGGAGGGGCGACAAAAATTTGTCACATTGGCAATGGCATTGTTTATCATAAAGTAATGCCGGAACCACCAGCTCTTTTTCAGAGAATTCAAACTGATTCTGGCGAAAGTTGGCGAAATATGTTTGAGATATTTAATTGTGGAGTCGGAATTGATGTGGTAGGAGAAGATGCTCCTGAGTTTGCTGATGTTCTGGAAGTTGTCAGTGAACAAACTGGTGTCGCACTCTACAGTTTGGGTTTTTGTGAAGAAAACAATAAAGCTCAAAATAAAATAGTCTTGGACACACCATACGGATTATTTGATGATTATTATTAAAAATAAAGATTGCCGACAGGAACAATGTTTTCTGTCGGTTTTTGTTTTCTGATAAAATTGGTAGTGCCATTTTATTGTTTGAATCGCCAGTTTATTTTTCTAGAAAGTTTAAAACGGTTTTGAGGTTGTTTTGGAAATTTTGGCTGGTGTCTATAATAAGACCGTCTTTGGACCAAGGAACATTTATTGGCTCTTTTTTTAAAAATTTTTTCCAGCCGACGGGAGATATTTTATGTTGGTCTCTTTTCAGATTGCGTTCCGTAAGTCGTTGTTTGATGATACTTTCCGGAGCTATACAACGTATAGGTTTCAATTTTATCTTCAATTCTTTGGCTATTTTTTTGTAGCGCTTGAGCCAAGATGGTTTTTGTATTTCTGATTGATAAGTGGCTTCAATTATTACCGTGTTGCCAAAAAGCAAGTTTTGTTGGGCGAGATTGTCCATGGTTTTATAAACTCCGTTTCGCAAGAGATCATATATTTTTCCTGATCTTTTTTCCCGGGAAAAGGCGTCATTGATAGCGTCTTTATTGATGTATGTTGCTTGGATTGCATTCAACAATCCCGGTTGAAGTTGTTTCCCGGATTTATTATAGATGCCCGTGGAAAGAGTTGTTTTTCCCGAGCCGGGAATTCCGGTGATTAAGATTAATCTGGCTGGACTGTAAATTATCTTTGACATTGATTTGGGAAATAAATAAGAGAAATTGAGTTTTTGTAGTTCTGATTGTTGTTTTTTGTTTACAATTGACTATTTTTTGTTATTTCCTGTTTTTTATTTACCCTCTAATTCACCTCCCGATTATAACACTCCTCACAGTAAACTATCTCCGGTCTATCGGGAGCATAGGTGGTTTCAAAGGTATTGTTGCAACCTTCTTTTTGACAGGTTCTTTTGTAGAGTTTTAAAGGATTTCT
>Ga0256832_1000023_pt1 | contig 99781 bp, 64 predicted proteins | sample 134614metaG_FD_190534 | JGI IMG/M metagenome (GOLD analysis project Ga0256832, IMG submission 190534) | Hydrothermal vent microbial communities from Lau Basin, Pacific Ocean - 134-614 | ecosystem: Environmental > Aquatic > Marine > Hydrothermal vents | place: Pacific Ocean: Lau Basin | collected...
AGTTTCCACTTATCGGTCCGTTACCGGCCGCATCGGTTGTTTCGGTGCTGAAAGTATGACTGCCCTCTGCAATCGGATTGGTTGCTTCACAACTCCAATTTCCACCGGCATCAACAGTGGTTGAACAAACGGTATCACCATTTTCATCTTTAACCTCCACGGAAGAGCCGGCTTCTCCGGTACCGGAAAAGGTTGGGGTGGTGTCACCGGTTGAGGAATTATCAGTGGGCGAAGTAATAACGGCCCCCGAAGGATCCGTCGTATCAATGACAACCGCTAAACTTGTTGAACGGGGACTCTCATCGGCATTTGCCTTTTTGATTGAATAATCAATATTGTAATTACCGTCCGGCAAAGGATTATTTGGTTGCATTCCTTCCATTCCGACGCCGGAACAGGTATGAGTACCGATTACGGTATTCGGATTGGGATTATCCGAATATAAAGTGATTATATCTCCCGCAGCTGTACACTGAACATCAAAGACGGGCTGATTGTTGTTGGTAATATTATCGGTATTTGATAAACCGGAATCGGAATTCGCCTGCATATCCGGAGCTGTTGGCGGATCAAGTTGTTCTGTCGCCAGAGTAAAACGCGCTCCGTTTGCCAAATTTTGCACCCTACTCCACAAATTTCCGGAGTTATTAACAAGAATCAGAGGTGTATCATTTTGAAAGCCGTCGCCGGCCGTATCTATTACTAGATAATAACTATCACCTTTGAGTGTATCTGGCACATCAAAATTTGGATTTTCCACATTAAACGAAATATAAGTCCCGGTTATTCCGTTGTTTTGCGCCAACCATTGTCTGGCTAAAATCTGATACCCGTTCGGCGCGTCGGTCGTTGTCCAAGTTGCCTGACCATCATCGTTTCCAATAACCAATGCTTTTTTATCCGGTATTATACCCGTATGAGAATTGTTGGGTGAAACAAAATCGTCACTTAGCGACAAAGTGACAATTCCGTCTTGATTAACCGAATGAGAAATTTTTTGATTAAGTATGGAAGTAAGATCCTTAGCCAAGCCAAAAACATCATTCCAGTGGGAAGTATCGCTCCAAACGCTTGTCCCGTCGCTTAAAATATACGCGGAAACGGAAGGGTCAAGAGTGATTCCGTATTTAAGCGCCAAATAGGAACTTACTTTTTGTCTTTCCGTGCTGTCATGCGCAGAATTATAAACAATTATTTCGGAAAGTTCACCTTGATAGTTGGAGGGACTGCCATGCACCCTTGCGCCAATATAGTTGTTTCCGGTCAGATCGGTATAGGGAGTGGCGGAAAGAGTGGCGCTATTTATTTGAGCGCCATTACCGTAAGTGGTAACCGTATTTGATGCGGTTTGAAGGTAAGCGTCTATTTTTGGTAAACCGGTGGAGTTGCCTTGTCCATTAATCTGGTTGGCCGGAGAAAGTAAAACGTGACCGGTCGCTTTAAATATGGGAGTGGCGCCATTACCGTTATTTGACTCTTGAACAAAAACTCCGCCCCCGTTACTTGGGTGAGTAACCATGTATGCGGTGGCATTTTGTGATCCGCCGGGATAAACATTATGTGTCAGTTTAAAATAATCATCATCGGCATTCATATCAACAGTCGGATTGAAATTGATTCCATTGGCTGTAAATAGTGGTTTGCTACCCGCTTCGTTAGCCGTATCTTCCAAAGCATTGTTACCACTATTTGAACTATCAACCCAGGTATCAATTGTTTGTCCATTTGTTGCTTGAGTAGTGCCAGAACTGTATACACTGCCATTGGCTTTTAACCAAAGTGATAAATCGGTATCCAATCCTCCCGGGGCGGTAACGATGGTGTTGATTGCAATATCACTGTTGTCTGCCAAGTTGTTTCCCGACGGTATGGTATCAGCCGTCTGGGTATTGCCTTCCAAATCGGTTACGTTTTCCGAATTGATGGCAGTAATCGTTAAATCTGCCGAATTTTCATCTGCCCCGACGGTATATTCTCCACAAATTTGATTGCTGGCTGTCCCGGGAACATTATTATCGCCGCTGATATGTCCGAACTTATCCTGATCCGTGTGACCACCGAGATCATTAAAATTTCCACCAATGAAAAGCTTATCTCCATCGGGGAAAACGGTGTAAATCTGTTTATTGCCCACAAGTGAATCGGGCATTATAAACCCTGGGTCAACAGTTCCGTTTGATTCCAAACGAGACAAATGCGGATTGGAAATTTCCGAAACAATAATCTTTCCATTGTCTTCCAGATAGATGGCATTAACATCACTTGAAATAGTGCCCGTAAAAGAGGTATCACGGGAACCGTCCGGGTTTAAACGAGCAATATTGTCCAAATCGGTTTGTCCGTCAAAATCGGCAATATCCCCGGCGATTACTATTTTACCGTCGCTTTGTATTCCGATTTCCGTGATATCACCCGCCGTATCAGCCGGAAAATTGTTACTAAAATCAATATCTTGACTTCCGTCCGGATTTAATCTAACCAGTCTGTCATAAGCGGAATTACCGTTATAAGTATGAAAAGCGCCTCCCACCAAAATTTTTCCATCCGCTTGAACAGCAATGGCGTGAGTGGCATTATTGAAAGAAGCCGGATTAAAAGTCGTATCAAGGGTGCCATCGGCATTAAGCCTGGCAATACGATCCAAATTGGATACTCCGTCAAAATTATTGAAATTTCCTCCAATCAAAATCTTGTCATCATCTTGAATTGTAACTACCTCAACCGTAGCGCTGACACTGTGTTGAGCAAAACTGGTATCAAGAGTTCCATCGGCATTTAATCTGGCTAAACGAACATAACCTTCATTAACGCCGTTAAATTGAGTGAAAGAACCACCAATAACAATTTTCCCATCGGATTGAATTCCCACGGAAAAAACGGAATTGTTTAAATTAAGTTGAGCAAAACTGGTGTCAAGACTTCCATCCGCATTTATCCGCGCAATATAGTCGGCGTTGGCATTTCCGTCTATATCAGTTGCGCTTCCCCATATTAAATATTTTCCACTTGATAATTTGATAGCACCCTTAATGTGACCCTGAACAAATCCGGCATGGTTGGAAAACTGACTTACATCCGCGCTCATAGTTCCACCAACACTGTCGGCTATCGGTCCTCTTAGTTCAATTGTTGCCCCGGTATCCAAAGTAACACTCATTGTACTCGGATTTAGCAAGTCTTTGTCGTAATCGGCGCAAATTTGAATGGTATCGTTTATGCCGTATGTTCCATTGGCGGTGGGAGAAGTAAACGATGTCAGAGCGGGTGGCGCCGCTTGAGCGATAAGATTTGTACAGAAGATGGCAGCAAGAATCGCCGACATAACAACCAGACGTAAAATTTGTCCGGGAATCATTGATTTGATTATAAGCATAAAAGCAAGATTAATTATTAATATTTTCCGGATTTAAAATAAATTTTTTAGTTTTCCGAAAATTGTTTTTCTATTTTTGTTTTTGTTTTTGTTTTTTATTTGTTAGCGGACTACAATATTTGATAAATTTTGTCTAAATACTCACTTGATCCGGTCCTGTTTTCAAGTAAGATTCTCAATTGATATCCAAATTTATTTTTATAAAAAATTATATTGATGATGCCATCTAGATTATCAACATGGTTTGATAAAAATACGTTTCCGCTCGTTTTTGTTTTGTTTTCTTGTAAAATTATCTGTTTCAAGTTTTATTATTTCGCGCAATTAATAATGTATTTCCGCAATTCTTTTTTGTAGTTATAATTTTCCAATTACAGTTATTAATTTGCTAAATTTGTGTTGTGGTTTTCGTTGAATTGTTAAGTTTTGTTTATCTTGACAGATGCGACTTTTTTCAGTATATCATAAAAATAAATTTTGACCAATTTTTCACATCAAATCATTTGAAATGAGACCGAAAGCTCTTTTAATAAATCATTTAAATTAAATTAAAAAAACCCCGGAGCATTGCTCCGGGATGTATTCTTGGCGGAACTTTTATAACAATTCCGCCAAGGTGAAAATTGTGTTGAAGCTGTAACCAGCTTCAATGATTTTTTCTCTAGCCTCATTTTCCTGACGGTCAACGACCGTCAGGATTTTAGCAATGGTAAAGCCCGCTTCCTCCAGGGCTGGCACTCCTATTTTTAAGAGGGTACCACCAGTGGTCAAAACGTCATCCACCAGGACAACGGAGGCTCTCTTCGGAACCGTTTCGGCTATCTCTAGACGCCTATTGGTTCCGTATCCTTTCGGTGTCTTCCTGATGGCAACAACTGGCAAAGACCAGCCCCTGCCGTCGGCTATCAGACTGACGGCTGTAGCCAGGGGAATTCCCCCCAGTTCCACTCCCGCCACCGCCTGGGGCAGCGGGCCGGTGGAGGCCTCCAGTGTTAGGTGACAGAGTGCCTCGCCGATAAGGCGAGCGCCTCTGCCATCCAGCGCTACCTTCCTGACATCTACATAAATGTCAGAAATTTTACCCGAGGAGAGGGTGTGGCTTTCCCCCCTTCTCACTACTCTTTTTAGGATTTTCCTTAACCCATTCCTTCTTTCGTTCAATTGAACAGCCTCCTTTTCATTTTTGCCGGGATATTAAATACCAGCACTAGTACCCCGACGATTATCAGGTTTACTCCGTACCCAAAGTAACCATTAACTTTCATAACTTCCTCCTTTTTTGCTGAAAATGTACCAAACTACTTGTCATTATGCTCACAGTTTGTTCTGCAAGTCAAGACAAATTTTGATCCGCTATCTCCTTTGCGCTCTCTTGCGATCAATTTCCGTTAAATGTTTTTTACGTAAACGAACACTCTCGGGAGTGATTTCCAAGTATTCATCCTCGCCCATAATTTCCAAACCCTTTTCAATATCCAATTCCATTGGCGGAGTTAATGAGATGGCGTCGTCTTTTCCACTGGCGCGCATATTGGTAAGCTGTTTTCCTTTAGTGGGGTTGACGGTCATTTCATCTCCTTTGGTAGTGTTGCCAATGACCTGTCCTTCATAAACATCAACGCCCGGACCGATGTAAAGAGTGCCTCTGTTTTGCAGGTTGTCCAAAGCGTAACCCAAGGCTTTGCCGGTTACTCCGGAAATCATAGAACCGGTTTTCTTGCGAGCAATTTCTCCGACGTAAGGTTTAAAATCCAAAAAACGACTGGAGAATATTCCCTTGCCTTTGGTATCAACAACAAATTCGTTACGATAACCCAAGATACCTCGGGTGGGAATTTCAAAAATCATTTTCACTTCGCCGTTCTCCGTTTTCATATCAACTAAAACCCCTTTGCGTTGTCCCAACTTCTCAATTATTGTTCCGGAAAATTCCTCCGGCACGGAAATGGTCACTTCTTCAAAGGGTTCCATTTTTTGCCCGTCCACTTCTTTGATAATGGCTTGCGGTTGCGAAACTTGGATTTCAAATCCCTCCCGGCGCATATTTTCCAATAAAACAGCAATGTGCAACTCCCCCCTACCACTGACGGCAAAAACTCCCGAATCCTTAAAATCAACTTTCAAACCGACGTTAACCTCCAATTCTTTTTCCAGACGTTCTTTGATTTGCTGACTGGTGACAAATTCTCCTTCTTGGCCGGCAAAAGGAGAATCATTAACCAAAAAATTCAAAGTAATGGTTGGTTCGTCCACGGTAATGGCCGGTAACGGTTCGGCCGTTTCTGCCTGACAGACGGTTTCACCAATGTCAATGTCGTCTATGCCGGCAATCATAACGATATCGCCGGCCTCCGACTCTTCAACTTCTTTTCGCTCCAGACCATCAAAAGTAAAAATTTTATTTATTTTTCCCGTTCTCGTTTCGCCTTGAGAATTTTTAACAAAAACCGGGCCTCGTTTGGCTGTGCCTTCGTAAACGCGGGCGATAGCCAAGCGTCCCAAAAAATTGTCATAAGCCAAAGAAAATGGTTGCAGGCGGAAAGGAATTTCTTTGTCATTCCGAGCCGGTGGAACGGTTTCCAAAATTTTATCCAGAAGAGGGCTCATATCTTTTGATTCTTCCGTTGGCGTGTTTTTGGCGACGCCCTCTTTGGCAATGGTATAAACGGTTTCAAAATCAAGTTGTTCATCCGTGGCGCCCAAGTCCAGAAACAACTCGTAAATTTCTTCTTCCACTTCACCGAGACGAGCGGCCGGCTTATCAATTTTGTTGATTACCACCAAAGGTTTGTGTCCGATTTCCAAAGATTTCTTCAGGACAAATCTGGTTTGGGGCATTGGTCCTTCCTGAGCGTCAACCACCAAAATAACCGAATCAATGGCGCGCAAAACTCGTTCCACCTCCGAACCGAAATCAGCATGTCCCGGAGTGTCCACAATATTTATCTTTGTTCCTCGCCAATCAAGGGAAGCGTTTTTGGAATAGATGGTGATTCCTCGTTCTTGCTCCAAAGAATCGCTGTCCATGGTGACATTCTCGGTTACTTTTTTGGTTTGCTTCATCAGGGCGTCGGTAATGGTGGTTTTACCGTGGTCAACGTGAGCGATAATGGCAATATTTCTGATTTCCATAAAATTTAAAAAATAATTTAAGAAAACAAAAAATTTAAGAAAACAAAAAGCCGCTCGGGCGACTTTTCTTTCAGTCTTTCTGATTTTACACCTTTAATTGCGGTTGTCAATTGTTATTGGTTTATTCTGTATTATTTTCAAATGATGCAATTTTTCCCACCGAAACCCTACTCCAACATCTTGTTGTAATAATAACGAACATCTCTAATCCACTTGCCGGCGCCGGCGCTGGCCGGACCTCGGCAACGGCCACATTTCCAAATAACCATTTCCGGCGGGGTATCAATGCCTTTGGCGATTAAATCCTCAATTCTTTCGGCTACCGTTTCCACTGCATCAGCCGGGTCATCAAAACAAGTATGCCCGCCGGAACCCATCAACAAACGACGGCGACGAAAACCCCAATAGTTGTAACATTCTTTGCCTTTGTATTTTGGCGTCCGTCGGCCCCAGTTACTTTCTTTCTTGGCAATGGCCACCAGAAAAGCGGCCACTTGAGGATCCTGTTTGGCTATTTCCGCTGACATCTTTTGAATGGGATAGCCGGCAGTCAACTTGTCTATTTTTTCTTTTAAGGTCCAATTAATTTCCTTGGGCGGACCAAAATGACGCTGAATTTTGCGAGCCAATCTTTTCCACTCGTTACCCAGAAGAAGCATTCCGATTAAAAAAATAATAGTGAGCATTAAAAACAGTTTGAGGAAGTGCCGACGTTCTCGGAAAAGACTTTTTATTGAGGAAAAGTATTTTTTGTTTTTCATTAGGAATCTTTTTAAATTTTGCTTGAAGGAAAAGTTTGAAGTTACAGTAATGATGACAAAAATTTCTTTGTCTTTGTCTTTGTCTTCAGTATATATTTGAAAGGTTGGAAAAGCAAATTATTGAGTGACGAAGTTGTTTAAAGTTTGATGATGAATAATTTTAAAATATTGCGCCAAATTGACTTTTGTTTTGAGCGATTTATACTGGGGAAAATGACAAATCTGTTATAATAGATTTTATATTTGGGTGGAAAAAATGAAAGAGAAAAATAATTTGAACCTAAAATTACACCTAGCGCCAATGTGCGGAATAACCGACAGGATCACTCGCAAAATCGCCAAAGAAAACGGTGCTGATGTTACTTGGAGTGAAATGGTTAGCAGTGAGGGTTTAATACGGCAGACTGGAGAAAACGGTAAGTCTTTATCGCTGGCGGAAAAATTTTCCGAAGAAGAAAAGCCCTATTGGGTGCAAATTTTCGGCAATAATCCGGATGTGATGGCCCGAGCGGCCGAGATTGTGGAGGAAAAAATAAAGCCAAGTGGAATTGATATCAATTTGGGTTGTCCGGTACCAAAAGCCAAAAAAGCGGGCTACGGAGCGGTGCAAATAGCCGACATTCCGTCTGTGGTAAAAATTGTTAAGGCTATCAAGAAAAAAATTACCCTGCCTTTATCTCTGAAAACAAGACTGGGGCTGAGGGAGCCTGAGGAGATTTTGGCTTTTGCTCCCCGTTTAGAGAAGGCCGGTTTGGACCAACTGGTTGTTCACGCGCGCACCTTGACCGGCATGTTTTCCGCCGAACCGGATTGGCAAGTGGTTAAGAAATTAAAGGAAAAAATTTCCATTCCGATTGTTTACAACGGAGGAATAAACAGTCCGGAAAAAGCTTTGTTTTACCGGCAGAAGACCGGGTTGGATGATTTAATGATTGGTCGGGGAGCGATTGGTCGGCCTTGGTTATTTGCCGAAATAAAACATTTTTTGAAAACGGGCGAGAAATTGAGCGTACCGTTAGTGAGAAAAAAAGAGATTATTATCAAACAGGCCCGGATGATGGAGGAGAGCAAAGGCAGTCTTGTTTCTTTTCGCGGACAATTTTTGGCTTATCTGAAAGAATTGCGAGCGCCGAGAAAATTGCGAGTGGAAGCCAGTCAAATTAGGAGTTTGGCGGAAGTGAAAGGAGCTCTGGACAAAATTTAAATTTTAGTTTAGAATTGGGAGATAGTTGGAGCGTTCTCCAAAATTTTTATTAATAGTTTAGAAAAAATTATTATGGCCAATACCAAAGCGGCAAAGAAATACATCAGAACTTCCGCCAGAAAAAGAAAGTTGAATGATTTTTATCGCCGACGCTACCGACGTTTGGTGAAGAAAATAATGGACTTGTTGAAAGAGAAGAAAAACAAGGAAGCATTGAAATTGTACCCGGAAGCTCAGAAAGCCATTGACAAGGCGGTCAAACGGGGTGTAATTAAAAAGAACACCGGCGCTCGCAAGAAGTCATCTTTGATGAAAAAAATTCAAGCTTAGGTCTTCCGTTTTTAGGTTTGGAATACTTTTCGCTTTAGTATTTTTCTGAGCCGTCCCTTGCCGGGGCGGTTTTGTGTAAATGGTGCGACACGGACTGAAGCCAACAAAAAATCGACCGAGCGGTCGATTTTTTGTTGGCTTTTTAAATTACCAATTTAGGGACGGTTTTTATTGTTCACACTCCTCTTCGGCGGGAAAACCGGTTCCGGCCGGAATCAATCTACCAATGATAACGTTTTCTTTGAGTCCGGTGAGATTATCAATTTTACCTTGAGTAGCGGCGTCAATAAGTACCTTGGTTGTTTCTTGGAAGGAAGCGGCGGAAAGGAAACTGTCCGTGGAAAGAGCCACTTTGGAAATTCCCATTACCAATCTTTCTCCCTTGGCTTCTTCTCCACCTTCTTTGGCCACTTTTTCATTGGCTTCCAAGAATTTTTCGTAGCTGACAATGTCGCCGGTGAGAAGCAAGGTGTCCCCGGGATCGGTGATTTGCACTCGGGAAATCATTTGTCGGACAATGATTTCAATATGTTTGTCATTAATTCCTTCTCCCTGTGTCTGGTAGATTTCTTGCACTTCTTTAATGATATATCTTTGTAAAGCGTCCCGACCGCTGATTTTGAACAACTTTTTAAGATCAAGGTGTCCCTCAGAAAGAACTTGTCCGGTAGTGACCAAGTCTCCTTTTTCCACTTTGGCATTCATTACCGCCGGAATAACATATTCTTTGACATCACCTTTTTTGATTTTACCTTTTTTACCTTCGGTGTTTTTAGCCACTTTGATTATTTTTTGTTTCTTGTTGCTAACAATATCTTGAACCACTCCGTCAAATTCGGCAATAACGGCTTTGGTCTTCGGAGTTCTGACTTCAAAAATTTCATCAACACGAGGCAAACCTTGGGTAATGTCGGCGCCGGCCACACCTCCGATGTGGAAAGTACGCATAGTTAACTGGGTGCCGGGTTCACCGATGGCTTGCGCAGCCACAATTCCCACCGCTTCACCGAGATCAACCATTCTGCCCCGTCCCAAATCTTTGCCGTAACATTTTTGGCAAACACCGTCCTTGGTTAAACAACTGATAAGATTCCTGATCTTTATCTTTTCAACTTTTTCTTTCTCTATTTGCTCCGCTACCGGACCGGAAATCATTTCGCCTTTTTTGGCCAGGACTTTCTTGCCATCAGCGCTTTTAACGTCTTCGGTCAAGACTCGCCCTTCTATACGGGAAGCAAAACTTTGCCCGACCTCATCGGAATCTTCTCGGTAAATATAGGCGCCCTCTGTGTCGCCACAATCACATTCTCTAACAACGATATCTTGACTAACATCAACCAATCTTCGGGTAAGGTAACCGGCGGTGGCTGTTCTCAAGGCTGTGTCGGCCATACCTTTTCTAGCGCCGTGGGTGGAAATGAAGTATTCCAAAACATTGTAGCCTTCTTTCAACGACCCCTTGATAGGCAACTCAATGGTTTCTCCGGTCGGACCGGCCACCAAACCTTTCATTCCGGACATCTGCACCACCACGGCGTGAGAACCGCGCGCTTTGGAATTTACCATGGCCGTTACCGGACCTTTGGGATCCATAACTTTTTTAACTTCCTCGGAAATGATGTTTTTGGTTTCATTCCAGATTTCCACGACTTTCACCTTTCTTTCCTGTTCGGTGAGAAGCCCTTGCTCATATTGTTTGTTAATTTCCCTGACTTGCTCTTCCGCTTTTTGGAAAATTTCTTCACGGGTTTTCGGAACCTGGAAGTCATCAATTCCCAAACTGATTCCCGATTTGGTTACGTATTCAAAGCCAAGGGCTTTTAGTTTGTCAACAAAGATAGCCGTCTTCTCATTGTCTTCGTTTTCCAAAAATTTGGCAATGACTTCCTTCAGTTCAACCTTGGTAATATCTTTATTGATAAATCTCAGTTTTTCGGAGAGGTTGTCGTTGAATATAACTCTACCGGCAGAAGTTTCAATCAGTTCTCCTTGCCAATTCATCAAAACCTTTTCTTTTAGTTTGATAACCCCCATTTGGTAAGCGGTAATCACTTCCTCCATAGAGGCAAATTTTTTCGGTTCTTTATTCTCGTCGTCATCAATAGTTGTCATATAGTAAATGCCGAGGACAATATCTTGGGAGGGAATGGTAATAGGGTCACCGCTGGATGGTTTAAGCAGATTAGTTTTGGAAAGCATAATCTTTTCGCTTTCTTGACGAGCTTTGACAGTCAAAGGAACGTGGACAGCCATTTGGTCGCCGTCAAAGTCGGCATTGAAAGCGGCGCAAACCAAGGGGTGCAAACGAATGGCGCTACCCTCTATTAAAACGGGACGGAAAGCCTGAATAGAAAGTCGGTGCAGGGTGGGGGCGCGGTTTAGGAGAACATAATGTTCGTCAATAATTTGATCCAACATTTCGTAGGCCTCTTCCTGTTCGCTGTCAATCATACGACTGGCCGTTCTGATGTTGTGGGCGTATTCGTGAGCAATCAATTTGTTGATGATAAATGGTTTGAAGAGTTCCATAGCCATTTTTTTGGGAATACCACACTCGTCCAATTGCAGTTCCGGACCGACCACGATCACACTACGACCGGAGTAGTCAACTCTTTTTCCCAACAAATTTTGACGGAAGCGTCCTTGTTTTCCTTTAAGCATATCGGAGAGAGATTTCAAAGCGCGCCGTTGGCCGGTGGAAGCGGAAACCTGAGTTTGGTTGCGACGAGAACTGTTGTCTATCAAAGCATCCACCGCTTCTTGCAACATTCTTTTTTCATTGCGTTGAATAACTTCCGGCGCTTTTAATTCCATCAATTTTTTCAAACGATTGTTTCGGTTGATAATTCGTCGGTATAAGTCGTTCAAATCGGACGTGGCAAAATGACCGCCGTTCAACTGAACCATCGGGCGAAGATCCGGCGGAATAACGGGGATGTTGGTTAACATCATCCATTCCGGTTTAATGCCGGCTTCCAAAAAACCGTTGAGAAGACGCAGTCTTTTAATCAATCTTTTCTTGTCAGCGCTTTTTGTTTTTTTAAGGCTTTCCCTGATTGCTTTGATTTCTTTTTTTAAATCAACTTTGGCCAACATTTCATAAATGGCTTCGGCGCCAATCATCGCTTTGAATATTTGCCCACAAACCTTGGAAAGGTCATAATATTCTTGCTCGCTAAGAATTTGACCTTCGGCCAGTCTTTTGATGTTATTTCTTAAATCTTGAAATTTTTGTTTGATTTTAACTCGTTCTTTGGGACTTTTGCTGTTTTTAATGGCATTTTTCTCTTCTTTTTTCAGGTCCTTGAGAACTTCCTTTTTGGCTTCGGCATCAACTTCGGTGACTATGTAACTGGCAAAGTAGATTACTCTTTCCAATTGCTGGACAGACATGTTCAAAACCAAGCCAACGCGAGAAGGAACTCCTCGTAAAAACCAAATATGAGAAACGGGCACCGCTAAAGAAATGTGTCCCATTCTTTCCCGACGAACACTGGACTTGGTAACCTCCACTCCACACTTATCACAAACAATGCCTTTGTGCTTGATTTTCTTGTATTTACCGCAATGACATTCCCAGTCTTTGGCCGGGCCGAATATTTTTTCACAAAAAAGTCCGTCTTTTTCGTATTTCTGGGTACGGTAGTTGATGGTTTCCGGACGCAAAACTTCCCCGTGAGACCATTTCAAAATGTCCTCCGGTGAAGCAATTTTCAATTGAATAGCGTCAAAATCGGAAATACTGGCTATATTGTTTTTGGTTGGCATTGGTTGAGTTTTAAAAAATTATTTTATCAAAGTTGAATTTGTTTTGATTGATCCTTGAGAAATCTCTGTACGTTACTCCTAGTTATTTATCTCCATATTTCCCTCCAAATATTTTCCGTCTTTCAAGAATTTGACATCCAGCGCCAGAGCTTTCAATTCATTGACCAAGACATGGAAAGAGGCGGGAATACTCGGGGTTTGAATCGGTTCGCCCTTAATGATTGATTCGTAAGCCTTGGAGCGTCCCAAAACATCATCGGATTTGATGGTGAGCATTTCTTGCAAGGTGTAAGCGGCTCCGTGTCCTTCCAGAGCCCAAACCTCCATTTCCCCGAAACGCTGTCCGCCGAATTGAGCTTTACCACCCAAGGGTTGCTGAGTGATGAGAGAGTAAGGACCGATGGAACGAGTGTGAATTTTGTCTTCCACCAAGTGGTTTAGTTTCATTATGTACATATAACCAACCATGGTTTTTTCGGAGAAATGTTCACCGGTGCGACCATCGGTTAACTGAATCTTGCCATCTTCCGGCAGACCGGCTTTGCGAAGTTCTTCTTTTATCTGTTCGGAAGTTACTCCGTCCAAGGCCGGCGAAGCGGCTTTGTAACCGAGTTTGGCGGCGGCCCAACCGAGATGGGTTTCCAAAATCTGACCAAGATTCATACGAGAAGGGACACCCAAAGGTGTTAAAACAACATCAACGGGAGTGCCGTCGGGTAAGTAAGGCATATCTTCCACAGCGGCAATTTTGGAGATAACACCTTTGTTTCCGTGACGACCAGCCAACTTGTCACCAACGGAAATTTTTCTTAGACGCGCCACAGAAACTTGAATTTGTTTAATAACTCCGGCCGGCAGTTTGTCCCCGTTTTCTCGGGAGAAAATTTTGATATCAACCACTTTTCCTCTCTTGCCGTGAGGCAAGTAAAGAGAAGTGTCTTTAACATCCTTTGATTTGTCGCCGAAAATAGCGCGTAACAATCTTTCTTCGGCGGTTAAGTCACCTTCACCTTTGAGGGTAATTTTTCCCACCAAGATATCGCCGGAATTTACTTCGGCGCCAATTCTGATAATTCCCTCTTCATCCAAATTTTTCAGACGGTCATCGCCGATGTTGGGAATATCTCTGGTAACCGTTTCCGGTCCCAATTTGGTTTCTTGAACGTCAACAGAAAATTCGTCAATGTGAATGGAACTGTAAGAATCTCTTTCCACCACTTTTTCGGAAATAATAATGGCGTCTTCATAATTGTAACCGCTCCAAGGCATAAAAGCCACCAACATATTTTGTCCCAAAGCCAATTCACCATGATCGGTGGAGGCTCCGTCAGCCAACAAATCTTTCTTTTTAACTTTCTGTCCCAGAGTTACGCGCGGAACTTGGTTAAGACTGGTAAAAGCGTTTGATTTGGCAAAAGTTTGCAAATTGTAAATTCTTTTACGACTTTTTCCTTTGCCGTCTCTTTCTTTGATAGTGATGTGATTGGCATCAACCTCAACCACCTCGCCGGCTTCTTTGGCCAGAACAACTTGTCCGGAATCGGCGGCCGCCTTGTCCTCTAAGCCGGTGCCAACCAAAGGCGCTTGCGGGCGAACACAAGAGACGGCCTGTCGTTGCATATTGGAACCCATTAAAGCGCGGTTGGAGTCGTCGTGCTCTAAGAAGGGGATCAAAGCGGTAGCTACGGAAATACACTGCTTGGGAGAAACGTCAATATAATCCAAAAGCTTTGATTCAATAATGGACGGTTCGGTTTTTACTCGAGCCTCCACTACGTCTTGCACTATGTTATCGTGCTCATCAAGTTCAATGCCGGCGTGGGCAATATTTTTCTCACCTTCCACAACGGCATTAAGATATTCAATAGTGGAAGTAACAAACGGTTTGACTTTGATGGTGTCTTTAGCCGACTTTTTCAACTTGGCGATATTTTTTTCATCAATTTTTTCACCTTTTTTCAAGAGAACCTTCTTATTTTTGTCTTTAACATTTTCTGCCAAAATTCTGCCCAAAGCGTTTTTGTCATCTTTGCCGATAGAATGTCCGATGAGACGATAAGGGGTTTCAATAAAGCCGTATTCATTTATTTTGGCATAACAAGCCAAATGTCCAACCAAACCGATATTTGGTCCTTCCGGAGTTTGGACCGGACAAATTCGGCCATAGTGAGAGGTATGTACGTCACGAACCTCAAAGCCGGCTCTTTCTCTGGTTAAACCGCCGGGACCCATAGCGCTCAGACGTCTTTTGTGTTCCAACTCGGCCAGAGGATTGACCTGATCCATAAATTGGGACAATTGAGAAGATGAGAAAAATTCTTTAACAGCGGCCACCACCGGTCGGGAATTAATAAGTTGAGCGTGAGCGACGGTGTTGATGTCGCAAGAACTCATCTTATCTTTAATGTTGCGAGCCATACGCATCAAGCCGACACGAATACGAGATTGAATCAATTCCCCCACTCCGCGCAAACGACGACTGCCCAGGTGGTCAATGTCATCCGGTTCGGCGTTGGGGTCATTGTTAAGACGAATGATTTCTTGAACGATTTTAACCAATTCTTCCTTACCCAAAAGACGATTCTTTTTGTCTTTTTCGTCTTTATCCATGCCCAGGCGGAAATTCAATCGGTAACGACCGACTTTGCCAAAATCATAACGATCGTAGTCAAAGAAGACACTGTCAATCATTTGCTTGGCGTTTTCCACAGTGGCCAAATCACCCGGTCTAAATCTCTTGTAAATTTCTTTGTAAGCCTCCATTTCATTTTTGACCGGATCGCGCAACAAAGTTTCGGTGATATATTTGGTTTCACCGGTATCCACTTCGGCAAAAGCTTCTTTGATTTCTTTGTCTGTCTTTAAGCCGAAAACTCGCAAAAGAGAGGTGACCGGAATTTTTCGCTTGCGATCTATTCTTACCCAAATCACTCCGCTGAGATCCGTTTCCATTTCCAACCAAGCGCCTCGGTTGGGAATAATTTTGGCGCCGAAAGTTCGCCGACCCTTGATGTATTCGGCGGTAAAGAATACACCGGGGCTCCTGATAAGTTGGGAAACGATGACTCTTTCCACCCCGTTAATAATGAAAGTTCCGCGTTCGGTAATTAAAGGGAGGTCGGTTAGGAAAACTTCCTGCTCCCTGACTTCACCGGTTTTTTTAATGAGTAATTTGGCATTGATACGCAAAGGAGCTTCGTAGGAAATATTTTTCTCTTTGGCGGTTTTTTCGTCATATTTCGGTTCATCCAAGTAATAGTCGCCGAAAGACAATTCCAGCTCTTTGCCGGTGAAATCTTGGATGGGGAATATCTCGTCAATGGCTTCACGCAAACCTTCTTGCAAGAATAAATCGTAAGAACTGGTTTGGGCCTCAATTAAATCGGGGAGGGAAACCATTGATTGCCTCTTGAAGAATTTTCTTTTGGACAAACTGGAATGACTGCTGAAGGAGGAACGAACAGCGATTTTTTTCTTTTTGGCGACTTTGCTCATGGTGGATTGGGTTAGATATTAAAAATATTTAAAATTTGCGTCTTGCTTGGGTAAGGTGTCAAAATTGGCGAAAATGGAAAAATGGGGACGACACTTTAAAACCGATTGATATTGGTAAATGCGCAAGGGAACGATTAAAAAATTGAGCAAACAAAAAACAATCAGCTTGACTGATTTGTTGTTTGTTGAATTGTTTAGAAAACGTTTCCCCCGAACATAAAAGAAGGACCAATACTATTTCGGCTTTCTGAAACAGTATCAAATTATTTTTTACGGCTCCCGTCTGACCGAGAGGCAAGGAAATAAATTGCAAAAGCAAATTTATTCCCTCCTTATCAAAAATACTGGGTATTTAAAAAAGATGAAACCATTTGTTACTCCCCCACATCAAAGGGGAACCTAAACTTGGCATTAACCCTATTGTATCCGTTTTAAAAAATTTGTCAAGACAACAAAGGGGCGTCCTGCCAACGCCAATCAAAATGCTTCTTATTTTGCTTTTTTGATTTTAAACATTTCGCGTGACTTTGTCAAATTTGAATTCGCCTTTTGCAAGCGGTTGTAATTGATAGTTTGCTTTTCTGAGTTTTTGCTTGATTTTGAAAATAGGTTGGTTAATTTTTGTTGCTGAGTTTTGAGATGGTGGGTTGCTTGTACTATTTTTATTTTTGGATTTACTTTTGGATTTTTAGATGCAATGAGTGAAAATTCGGTGATTCCATTTGAATTGAAACCGCAAAATGTTTTTATTTTCCGAGCTCAATGAATGGTGGGAGCAGTTGCAAAACTATTACAACTGCTCCATATTGTTTATACGTATCCGTGACTAATATGGGCCCACATTGTGGTAATATGCGTCCTGAGCCTTACCTAAAAGTGAGCCCTTCATTCTAACTTCGTCTTCTCTTTATTTTAGAAAAAATAGGACAACTAAGGTTGTCCAATACCAATCATGAGTTTTGCGCCAGACCATTAATCCGGCTCCCACGACTATGGCAATTTGTATCAACAGATGAATAGTGTTTCTGCCAGGCAAATTATAAAAGAAAAAATTTTTTATTTTTTTCATTTTTCCTCCTTTGCCCCTTTTTCAGGGGCTTTTTTGATTTAATTTTCCCACTCTTCCGAGCGGTTTTTGAGGTGGCAATTTTTTGAAACTGCTATCCCAAAAACCACTCGGAAAAGGTTGAGTTGGGGAGATTGGATTTTTAAAGAACTATTTTTTTCCGTGTCGGTCTGTGTAATGTCCGTGTTTTTCCGCGACTGCGGAGTAGTAAAAGAATACTTCTCTCAGAAATCTTGTTGATTATCAACAAGATTTCAGTTGAGAGGAGCAAGTTATTGGTTTATAACTTGCTCCCGAAACTTGTTCCCCTGGTCCACGCCCCGGGGGAAATTTTAGCGAGCGGGAACTAAAATAATTCCCGCAGTATATTTACTATTTCATCACTGCTCATACCGAGCAGTGATAAGCCCCTAACTTCATCCCAATACTCTGGATTGGGATTGTTTTGGATGTTGTCAATAATTGAATCGACAACATCCTTTAATTGTTGTTCCGAGGGGGTATATCCTTCGACATACCTCCTCAGGATTTGTTTTCTTACTATATTTTTTACGATGTTTTCCGGAGAAAACATCGCCTGGTGTTCCGGAGGGATAGATATTTCCCCCTCCTCTTCTTCTTCGGCGAGAGATTTTATTCGGACTACGTATGTGTAGTCCGATTGACCCTCGGTCAGAAAAACTGACCTTGGGTCGAGCTCCGCAAGGAGCTCAACTCCGGCCAAAGCGGCTTCTGCACTGGCTGGGTTAGAATTTTCCATCCCAGCCAGTTTTTTTATTTCCGCCGGCCCCTTTATAAGGGTGCCGGCAATTGGTATAGTGAGAATTTTGAGACAGCCTTTTCCAAAAGGCTGTCCCAGTCCACCAACTACGACTATGTCGTGGTGGGAACAACTCTCCTTTTTTATTTCTACAAACCCGGCCGAACTTCTGGCCGAGTATTCACCCATCAGTAAGATGGGCATTTTTGTTTCCAGACATCCATTTGATGCCTGGATGATTTTTTTCAATTTTCCGGTCTTCAGCCCATACCGCAGTATGAGCTGGTTGGGAAAATTTTTCACTGCCGTTACAGAGGCAGTGAATGTTCTTAATTCCCTGTCCCGGCCGTCTATTACCATTGCTTTCATTTTTCCTCCTTTTTTGCCTGCGGGTGTTCCGCAGGCGAAGCAGTTGGTCCGGGGATGCTCAGCCCCTTATTTTTTATTTTTTAAAGAGCATCAAGCTTTTTAAGCTTGACGCTGTAGGATAGCATAATTTAGTGTTTATGTCAATGGTTATTATGACATTTGTCTGTAAAATGTCGTTTTTATAGCTTACAAATTGTCTTAAAGCACTTTATTTATTTGATTATTTTGTCATAAATAAAATTGATAAAATAACTTTAAAATGCTATAATGCAAGTACTAAATTGATATTATGTGAATTTTAGGTGGTAAGCAGAAGAGTTTAATATTTCAGAAAAGACAAAAGAATAATTTGTAATTTACATTGCTGTGAAATATATAAAACTGCTAAAAAACATTGGCTTAACAACGGTTCAAGCGGAAATACTTGACTATCTTTTAAATACCGATAAAGAAAAAGCCAGTATTATAGCCAAAAAAATAAAGCGTCCGCGCGGAGTTGTTTACAACAGCTTGGATGAACTGTTGAAATTGGGACTGATAACAAAAAAGGATGCCCCCAATCAAGTGAGCACTTTTTCTGCGGAGCATCCCGCTAAACTTAACAAATTGCTTGAGCAATATGAAAGTGATTTAAAACAAAAAAAGAACGCTTTTGAAAGCGTTTTGCCAAATATGATTTCTAATTATAATCTTGCCCATAACAAACCGGGAGTGAGGTTTTATGAAGGCATAGAAGGAATAAAAAAAGTTATCTGGGATACATTAACCAGTCAAACAGACATATATACTTACACCGATTTGGAAAAAATAGACGCGCATATCAAAGATATCAATAGGGAATATTCTAAAAAAAGAGACCGCTTGAAGATACGCAAAAAAGCTCTTTTGGCTAATTCTGATTATGCTAGAAACGCTTTAAAAAACTACGCGACCACAAATTTAGAGGTTAGATTTATACGCGACATTCGTCATTTTGCGACCATAATGCAAATTTATGATAATAAAGTTTCCTATATAACACTCAGCAAAGACAAAATGATAGGAATTATTATTCAAGACCAAACAATATACAATATGCACAAAAGTCTTTTTGAAAGTATGTGGAAAACCGCTGAAAGATATTAGCATTTATACTTCTTTCTCTTTACGTATCTTCCAAATCTTGATATTGCCCAAATTAAATTCGCCGTATTTCTTGAATCCCTTTTCCTCAAGATAAGTTTTGGTTATTTTTTTGTTTGGGAGCGCTGTGGCTATAATTGTGGCGTTTTTTGACTCTTTGTCCAGAGATTCCTCCATCATTATCTCGCCCAGTTTTGAAAATCGGTGATGTCTATCCACGTTAAAATTGGCAAATTCAACAATGCCATCTTCCTGAGGAGTGAAGCTGTTAAAAGCCAGCACTTTCCCATTATAATACAATATGTAAAACTTTGAGTTAGGATTTGCGAGCTTGTCATTTAAGCTCCCAAATAAGGCCTGTAGAAGCAATTCTCCATCCTCCAGATGTTCAAATAGTGAGTAGTTTTCCCGATAAATTTTCTTCATTTCTTCAACTACCTTCTTTTTATTTGCCAGCTCCGGACCGGAAATAGTATCCAGCTTAATGCCTTTAAAGTATTCCAAGAGATTTTTCTTTTTATTTTTCTTTAAATATTTTAACACTTCTTTAAAGATCTCTCTGTTGATATCTAATGACGCTATCACATCCTCAACAAATTTCGGATTTGTGGCATCAAAAGAGTCGGCTAGCGCGCGTAAGAAATTAATCCCTTTTTGTTTTAATCCTTGGGTAATTTCATTTACTTGAACCAAATCAGTCTTGTTAAGATTTTTTTGCGTCCAACGTTCAACTTTGTCTGTTGCATCATCAAATTCGGCATATTTTGCAAAAATTTTATCCAGCAATTCTTTGTCGTATTTACGGGTCAGATATAAAGCTTTTTCACCATCACCCTTTTTGTCTTGTTCCAGAGCTAAAAATGCTTTTAAACCATTAGTACCGTATTTTTTAATAAAATCAGTATTTTTGATTTTTTCGGGGATGGTGTTTTTGTCCTTTTTGTCGTCTTTTTGTCTGGTGTTTTCTATTGTAAATTGTGGTTTGTTTTCCATATATTTATTTCATTGAACTTTTCCCTGGTCTTGGAAATAGGTTGGTTAATTTTTGTTTTTGGGTTTTGGAGATGGTGGATCAATTGTGCTGTTTTTATTTTTGGGTTTTTAGTATTGGCTGTTCATTGTTGTTTTTGAAAATATTCGCTATTCTTTCCTTCTGTTTGGGGGCGATATTTTTTGGTAAGTTCCGGGGATTAAAAAAACGAATGTCGTCCGCTTCAGCGGTATTGATTATTTTTCCGCCTTGAATGTTACAGATAAAATTAAAAACTATTTCGTTCAGCGATGGTTTGTGATAAATTCCGCTTAATTTTTCTATTTTTACGCTCAATCCCGTTTATTCTTTGGTTTCCCTGGCAACCGCTTGCCACGGCGACTCCCCTTTCTCCACTCCGCCTCCGGGCAAATTCCACAAATCATAATCCCGCCGGTGGCACAATAAAATTTCTTTCTTTTTATTGAAAATAACAGCAAAGACGCCGATGGTAAATTTGGTCATTGTTGCCACAAATTATTTACGGTTTTAGAAAGTGAAACTACTCGCTGATTTTAATGTATTCAATCTCCCCTTTGGGGTTGATATACTTTAAAGCCAAAATGGGTTTCTCACTTTTCTTGATTTTCCAAACCGCCACGGTTGTTTCAGGATGACCATTGTTTAATTTTATATCTAAGCTTTTAGTCAATCCCTTTTTTCTGGCTAAAGTCCAGCTGTATCCAGAGCGAGAAAAGTGGGATTTGTTGTCAGAAGTAATAATTACTAGAGCCGGAGCCGGGTCCCAACCGGATTCGTCCAGTTTTGTGGGATGAATAGTCTCACCGGTGGGAGTGCCGGCCGAACCCTTGAAATCGTAAATAACATAGTAAAAAATTTTATCTCCCGTGGCTTTGTGAATACTGTTTAATTCTGTCAGCCGACCGGTTTCTTTGATTTTAAAAGTTGCTTGTCCGGTCAGGGAAATTACATTCTTTTTTATGTCGTCATAAGTCGTGTTTTTCTTGGGAACATTTTTGTAATCTCGCAAGCGATATTTTATATTTATTTCTTCCCCCACCTTAGCTGTCCGCACGAAATGTATCTTGTCTTTCTTTCCTTGTTGCTCCTCCATAGTTTTTTGCGCTTTTTCTACAATACTTTTAGCTGACTGCTTGCTCCCTTTTTTGTCTGTTGATGTACCAGTCTTGTTGTTTTTGCCACATCCACTCAAGACTATTACTAAAAACAAAACAAAGAATATAGCTAGTCCTTGAGTGATAATTTTATTTTTTTTGTTCATAGTTTTAAGTTTAAAAAATTTAATAGCCGATATTTTTAATTACTGGCGCTAATGAGTCATAAAAAGTTTTAGCGCCACCCTGCCCTTGTGATAACTGAAAGCTGTTGGTCTAAACCAATTATATTATATTTTTCTTTTTTGAAAAAGATACATTCCCCCTGGATTGATTTATAGAAGTAGAAATTTGATAGGTCTATTTGAGGTGGGGATTTCGGACAGGAAGTTATAAATCTACAAAAGTAGAAATTTGATAGGTCTATTTGAGAAAAATGACCTTACCTACCACTATGGAAATCTACAAAAGTAGAAATTTGATAGGTCTATTTGAGGATAAGGGGAATAGACCACGGAGAAAATCTACAAAAGTAGAAATTTGATAGGTCTATTTGAGCTGCGTTGTATTGCAAATCATCGCCGTATCTACAAAAGTAGAAATTTGATAGGTCTATTTGAGCTGTTATTATGGACAAGAAATTAAGACAATCTACAAAAGTAGAAATTTGATAGGTCTATTTGAGTTTGCCAATGTCATCAATTATCCTAGAATCTACAAAAGTAGAAATTTGATAGGTCTATTTGAGAAAACACCCCTTAATTCACCTAAATTATCTACAAAAGTAGAAATTTGATAGGTCTATTTGAGGCTGGCAGGGAAGAAGGTTTAAGACTGCATCTACAAAAGTAGAAATTTGATAGGTCTATTTGAGTACCACTTTATCACCTTTTTTTATGTCATCTACAAAAGTAGAAATTTGATAGGTCTATTTGAGTACCTCGTCTGGTTCAAGATTCTTATCATCTACAAAAGTAGAAATTTGATAGGTCTATTTGAGCAAACGCTTTGCCAGATTCTTTTTCCGATCTACAAAAGTAGAAATTTGATAGGTCTATTTGAGAGGAGATTGCCTAAAGGTAGCTACTACATCTACAAAAGTAGAAATTTGATAGGTCTATTTGAGAAAGGGAAGGAATTTGTTGAGTTTTTCAATCTACAAAAGTAGAAATTTGATAGGTCTATTTGAGACGGTGGCCGATGAGTATTACCACCGAATCTACAAAAGTAGAAATTTGATAGGTCTATTTGAGGATATAATCCCATGCGATTGGGTCTTGATCTACAAAAGTAGAAATTTGATAGGTCTATTTGAGTAGGAAATGACACTGTCCCGGTTATTATCTACAAAAGTAGAAATTTGATAGGTCTATTTGAGCATCCTCATAAAAGCGAAAATAAAAGTATCTACAAAAGTAGAAATTTGATAGGTCTATTTGAGTAACAAAAAAATCAACCCTGCTATAAATCTACAAAAGTAGAAATTTGATAGGTCTATTTGAGCCTGATTTCCTCTTTATCAAAGCAACAATCTACAAAAGTAGAAATTTGATAGGTCTATTTGAGGGTCTCCGTCAGCAATGACTGGTGAGAATCTACAAAAGTAGAAATTTGATAGGTCTATTTGAGCAATAGCCGATGAGTATTACCACCACGATCTACAAAAGTAGAAATTTGATAGGTCTATTTGAGAATATCCCTATATTATAGCTATATTATAATCTACAAAAGTAGAAATTTGATAGGTCTATTTGAGAAGATTAGAAGTAAGATAATCGCCAGTATCTACAAAAGTAGAAATTTGATAGGTCTATTTGAGCTGTTACATGGACGGAGCAAGGTAAGAATCTACAAAAGTAGAAATTTGATAGGTCTATTTGAGAGACCGTGAGCGGTGCGGGATGAAGTAATCTACAAAAGTAGAAATTTGATAGGTCTATTTGAGTTCGTGAATTATTGGACGGAGCCAAACAATCTACAAAAGTAGAAATTTGATAGGTCTATTTGAGTTGGCGAAGGAAGCTTGATTGACTTCGTATCTACAAAAGTAGAAATTTGATAGGTCTATTTGAGTCCAAGGTGTAAATGTTGCAAATTATCATCTACAAAAGTAGAAATTTGATAGGTCTATTTGAGATAGGGGGGAGTCTGCAAGGTAGCAGTTATCTACAAAAGTAGAAATTTGATAGGTCTATTTGAGTTCATTAGACGGGCGGGAACGGAACAAATCTACAAAAGTAGAAATTTGATAGGTCTATTTGAGAAAGAAGGTTCTGGCCAGTCAGTATCATCTACAAAAGTAGAAATTTGATAGGTCTATTTGAGCTACAAGACAGACAAGGAATGGCAAATCTACAAAAGTAGAAATTTGATAGGTCTATTTGAGACAACGATGCGGCCGGCTGGCTTGTTTATCTACAAAAGTAGAAATTTGATAGGTCTATTTGAGGTAATAGTCAAGCACCGCCTTTTTAAATCTACAAAAGTAGAAATTTGATAGGTCTATTTGAGTGGTGGTGCTAATTATTACACGCTAGAATCTACAAAAGTAGAAATTTGATAGGTCTATTTGAGCTCTGAAACACCAAAGCTTCATAGGATAATCTACAAAAGTAGAAATTTGATAGGTCTATTTGAGACCACAAATCCTTTATTTAAGCCAAAAAGATGCAAGTTGTGGCACATAGCCCCAACGACTTTTTGGCTTAAACAAGGCAAAACCGAGACATTCAAATTGCGGTTTTGTATTTTTTGAACAGACCCACGGAAATTTCCACTTTTCTTAAGTTGTAAAAGTTCAATCTTAACTGATATAAATGAGGTCGGACTCTTCATGTTTAGCGTAACCGTATCTTTTAACTTTTTTCTTGCATCCTTCACATAACCGGAAAATATAAATACTATCGGCATTACTGAATTTTTTCTGATATCTTAATTCTACCTCAGTTAAAATATTTTGCAAGACTCGTTCACTATCACGTACTTGCCAAACCGAGTATTGAATACGATTGCCGTATTTTTCCAAAAAACGCGCAAATTTGGTCCTTGTTTTGTCATTTTCAAAATCGTAAGAAACAATCAGCATAAATTCATTTTAACGAATTACGAAATCTTTTACTTCACCCTCTTCATTTAAGATTAAATAATAGTAGTTGCGAATATAGTGATAGATGTCCATTTTGTATCGTAAAATTTCTTGTAAGAAAATTTTGGCGTACTTCCCACTATTTTTGTAAGACAAATAGTATTGTCCTTGTTTGTAGCCAAAATCTTTTTTGTCAAATTGTCCCAAGGTATGCATTTTAAACAGAGCCTTTTCAATTATACAGCGAAATGGTTCCATCATATCACAGGCTAAAGATTTTCTCTGAAAAAATAGTTGATGATAAATTCCTTTATAAGTATCAAAACCGTAAACTCGCAAAATGGAATCAATAAAATGAAAAAGGAAATTGTAGCCCATATCAAGCAGGATGTTATTTTCATCAACTTTTCCTCTGGGCACCCGCCGGTACCAGTTTATTTTGGAAAAATAAGCGCTAAAAAAGTCTTTGGAAATTACGCCTTCTATTCCTCGGAGTGACGCCAAATCGTTAGTATTTTTTATTTTCTGGCGCATTTCTCTTTTATATTGCAAACGAGATTTCTTGTTAATTTTTTTAATTCCGGCACTACGCAACAAGGCAATTGAATTTCGTAATTTATTGGCAACGATTTTTTGGGAAATTTTCAGAGATTGTTCCGGAGACAAAGAATATTGTTTTTGGCGCAAAATATAATTTCCTTCGGCATAAGCGCCCGTGTTAGCATAAGTCTCAAAATTACGTTTCAAAAAATACAAGGAGGCGCCGACTCGTGAAATTTTTTGCAATAACTTGCTAGTAATGGTTAGGTCTCCAATAATAAAAATTGCCACCAATTTGTTGACGGGAATTTTATCCTTAGTTTTTCCATCTTCTCTAATTAAAATATTTTCATTACGCAAACTCAATTGGCAATCGGGAATTTTCATTGCATCTAAGAAAAATATTTGTCTTTCTTTGAAATCGGGCGCCTGGATCATGGTGTTGAAATTAAAAGTTAACTGCCGCATTTTGACGAGTTGCTCCACTTTCCTGACGGCATAACTCACGATAAATACAAGCAGAACATTTAGCCTTGCTAACATTTGTGTTTTTATGAAAGCTGAAACTTCTTATTTCAGAAAGTGTTTGCCAAAATAACTCTTTCTGTTTTTCGCCAATTTCAACCGGATAAACACGATTATCAACCAATGAATAAAGTTTTATTTTTTTAACGGGATATCCCATTTCCTCCAAGCACAATTTTTGAGCATATAATTGAAATAGATATCCGTCATAGACTTTTTTGATCATTCGCTTTCTTTCAATCAACTCCTGTTTTTTGGTGTCATAGATATCAATCTTACCGATTATTCCGTGTCGGGCGGAGAAAACTTCCATTCCTTGTAAAATATTTTTTCGGGAAGAAAATTTTCCTTCTTCTACGCTTTTATGCGCAATTGTACCGGCAATCTGCGGGCGCGCTTTATATTGCGTTTTATCAAAACTTTCATAAACGCTGTGGAAATACAACGATCGCGGGCAAAAAGTGAAATCATTGATTTTAGAAATTTGGATATAATCGTAGTACATATTTTTTTGCTTAAATGAAAACAGCGCATTGTAGCACAAACACGCTGTTTTGTCTAGATGTCTATAGCAGGACCATTAGTTATTATTTATTGCTCTTCTTTCAAATTCTGGATAAATAAGATTATAAGCCGCCAAAGTATCTGGAGAATCTATTCCAAGCTCATTATTTCCTATTTCAAAATCGCAAAACTGACATTTTTGCGTAATTTTTATATATTTTTTAATTCCGTCTTTATTAGTGAAATTAAATTGTAGGCATTCAGGGCAAAAAGAGCTACTTTTACCAGTTGGCAAATACTTTATAATTCCCGCTTGTTTTAATTTTTTGATCTCTGCAAAGTAAATTGTTTGCCCCAATTTTGGCGGAACTAAATCAAAATCATTTTCAATTTTTCCAAGTCTTCTGTAAAGAGCCCATTCAAATTCCCTGCTTATTGCCCTGCCGTTTTTACTGTGGTCATCCTTGAATTGAGCCGATAGGTCTTCAAGGTGAATAATCGCTTGGTTGTTAAATTCTTTTTCAATCAAATACGCTATCACACCTGCAATATTGCTTGCCAAAGCTTCTTTTGTGTTTTTAGGCAAAGTATCTATTGAAATTTGTCCTATTTTTATGAGTGGCAATACTCGTTCATTAAATATCTTCAACTTGTGTTCCAACACTTTTATCAAAAAAGCAGAAATGAAATTTTCTTTAACATCTTCTGTAATATTCCCATTTAAATACAAATAACTTGCATTTATTCCAAATTTTTTAGAATTTATTCCATTAAATTTAAGCTGAATTGTTTTTGTTTTATCAACAAACCCAGGTTCAGCCACTATAAGGTTTTCTACCTGCTCAATGTTCAAATCTGCAAAAGTGATATACATTAGTTGATTTACAACTGATGAAATATCAGCATTCATAATCACTTTATCTTTAATAACTTTTGCATAACTTAAATTTTCTTGGCTTATTTCTTTTTCTATTAAGTGCTTGGTGTATTTTGTATAAGGCTTATTCTCATCAAACAAAAGCGATGGGTTTAAAAATATTTTAACTGCACCTTCTTGATTTTCATCAAATATCTTTTTGTAATCTATGTAGTAAACCTGTATTTTCTGAAACTTTACTCTACCTTCCTCAATCTTTCCAAAAACAGCAGACACAAGTTCTGATTCACCCCTATCCAAACCAATTCTTACCGCATTTTTTAAGTTTTCATTAACCACTTTGTTTAATTCAAATATTCTTGTCTCCAAATCTTCATCTTGCGCAAAAGCTGGCAAAAAGTCTTCTTCTTCTTTTGCGTTTTTTGTAATAGTAAAGACAATGCTTAGTCTATCTTTACCACGTCTTGTTTTGCTTGCTAATTCTTTTAGCTCTTCACTACTTTGAGTATCAAGTCCTAATTCTAGGAAAATCTTAATCTCTGGGTTTAGTCTAATTGATTCAAAATCTTGTTTTTTAATACTTTGGAGTAATTCTTTTTCCTCCTTTAAGTATCTTCTGTTTTGCCTGTAATTTCCTTTTACTCCTGAGCTAGTAAGTAAAAACAAATTGCTAAATTGCAAATTGTTTGGGTTGTTAAATTTCTTTTGTGCTTCTTGAATTAGTTTTATTAATTTACCACTATTTACATTTGCAACTAAAACAAAATTATAAAGCTCTGTAAAATCTTTTTTAAAGTCAGCTACATCGCTGTAATCTTTCTCTACAATTGAAATTGATTTTTCAGCAAACGAATGACTCAACTCAATATGACTAAATCGATTTTTTGAATTACAAATAAGCTTATCTACGACACCTATAAATTTATCAGCTTCTTTTTGTTCTTGTCCTCCAAGTGATGCATATTCTATAAGCTTTTTAAACTCTTCTACTACTTTACATTTAAGTGCTGCTGCTTTTGTGCTATTAATAGATCCTGCATCAAGCAAGTATTTAATCAAAAACGCTTTAAATGCAAAAATTGTATGCCATTTGCCAGCTTTAAAAAATGGGATGAGCTCGCCCAAATTAGCACTTATCAAAGTCTTTGCAGAACGGAGAGTTAAAGATTCTATTTTGTAAATTTTCTTGTCTCCAACAGGTTCATTTAATCTCTCAAGAGTGTATAAAAATTCTTTTTTAAATTTTTTGGGAACAAGTAATAAATCAAAGTTTTCATCTTTTTTATCTAAAACAAGCAATGCCAGATGGCTTAAATTTTTTTTATCCTTTTTATATGTTGCTATTTTTGCTTTTATATTGCCAATATATTTTGCAACTTTGTTTTTATTTTGAATAAAGTTAGATTTGTTTATTATGTGTGTATAATTTGTACCTGCTGTGTGCGCCGCCTTTTGTTTTTTATTGAGCAAAATTTCAATTATTTGAGATTCTTCCAAGTTATCTTCTGACTTGTTGTTTATGATTTTTGCTAGCTCATTAGCTGCATTTTTGCGCTCTGGTTTTATTTGATATTTTTTGTTTTCTTTTCCAATCAAGTTATCAATTAAAACTTTTAAAATTCTGTTTCGCAAAAATTTAATTAGAAAATCATCTTTAATATTTGAGGGTAAATCTGGCAAGTATTTTTTAAAAATATTTATTGCAGAATTTTTTATGTTCTGATCTATTTTTATTTTATTTACTCTTATTTTGTCTTTATTAGATTTTACAAATTCTTCCAAATCAGAACCAATAATCTGCTTTGCAAGCTCATCTACCTCTTTTTTCAATCCTTTTATTTCAGTTTTATAACCTTCCGCAATAATTTTGTAAAACTTTTTTGTCCATTTCCCCGCTTCCTCTACTGTAATAAAGTTATCATTAATTGATTTTCCTAGATAATTCATCGTTGCTTTAAATGCATTTTTATGACCTGCTACAAATCTGCTTATGTAATTTAAGTTATCTTTAAGATCCCCCGCCCAAACTTTTTGGGTCAACTTATCTTCTTCTTCTTTAATCTTTTTTTCTCTTTCTTCGAGAGTAGTTTGTCTTGTAAGAGTATGTTCGTTTAGCGATGCTGTTATGACTTCGTGAAATATGGAGAGTGATTCTTTGAGCTTATCTAAAATTTTTGATAGTTTTGCTAAAGTTTTTTGCAACTCTGCAAACTCTTGCGGAACAAGATCATCAGAATGATAATTTTGCTTTTGGATCAAATCAATTGCTTCTTTTAAGGTTGGCGCTTTTCGTTTTAGCAACTCATGTTCTATATCGAGTGAGCTTTTAAAGATTTCATCTAATATTTTTCTTGTATTTTTAGGAGAAAAATTGGGTGTATTTTTTTCTGTTAGTTGTTTTTCGAGCGAAATGAGTGATTCGTTTGTTTTTTTAAATAAAGTTGAGAAGAACCCTTTAAGTTTACGACTATTTAAGCGCAAGCTATCTGCTCGCCCAGAACCTGAAATAAACAAACCAAACTCTGACCCAATGATATGCGGAGAAAGTTTTAGCTTGTAGAGTAAACTTTTGTATTCATCTTTTTTTACTTCTTCTTTGTCAAATAATTCTATTACTTTCTTTAAAATCTCTATAAGTCTGGAACACAATTCTTCAGGATCAGCTGTATTCTTTTTATAAGTCTCGATTGCATTTTTTAAATTAGACTCAAAATTTTCATTAACTTTCAAAGCCAGTCTAATAGCAGATGTTTTTTGATACTTGTTCATATTTGCATTTTAGCATATTTTATAAATCTCTTTGTTCACTTCTCTGTTGGTGTGTATACTCATCCCACTCTTTCAAAATGACTTTTGCCTTGTTTTTTTCCGCAAGATTTTGTTTTGCGAGTATTCCTTTTCTCGCAATATTATATGCACCAACTGCGTCGCCGTTTATAAGATGGTTTGCTTTTCTTGTATCAAAGTGACAACTTGGACATTGTAAAACATCTCTTTTGTCATCCTCTATGTCAGACCAGTTATCTTCAAAACGCAAGTTAGTCCAGTATTTAAGGGCCATTTTAAGTTTTGAAAAACTTACTTCAATATCGGGAATTTCAAAAATATTTTTGTTAATGGCTAAATCATCCAAATCAACATCCAACAAAGCTTCTTTTAAAATTTTTGTTACATTAATCCTTTCTACATTATGCTGTTTTTTTCTCCAGACTGATCTATCTATATTGCTGTAAATTGTTTCAAAACCATTTGAATCTGTAAGTAAATAATCTGAACGGAATGGAATTTCATTGCCGCTGGGATTTTTATATTTATATTCCCATTTGTATTTTACAATAAATCTGTCGTTTTCTTTATCGTAGAATAGTTGCAAGTCTTTTTTATCCATCATTTTTCTTATGTCTTTGCTTGAACCAAAATTTACACCCCGTCTTCTGTATCCGCACTTCGGACAAGTTTTTGAGGTAAACTTTGCATCCACATAAAACACAACCCCTTGTTGTGAGCCCCATTTGTATTGCGGACCAACAGGTGGAACAAGTTGGTATGCATTTCTTATCCCTCCTGAGGTCTTTTCTTTTACAAAGTATTCAAGCTTATGCAGAAGCGCATTTTCAAGTTGCTGATAAATATTTTTTTCAATTTTCATCCTTCCGCGCTTGAAGCCTCTGTTTAGCTCTTCCATTGTAAGAATCGTGTTATTATCAACAATCATTTCAGCAAGTTTGCGTATAACAAAAGATATGTAACCCTTCTTTAAGTCTTTTATCTGCTCTATTGTTTTCCAAAGCTTTCTGTTTTTCATTCTTTGCTCCTCCCTTGCAGTTAGTTTTTCCTGAAATTTAATGCCTTCTATTTCATTTAAAGAATCTATCTCTTTTATATTTCCATCTTTATCAAGCAGGCAATAATAAGCCAAATGCTTTTCTCCTCTGTCTACTCCTATAACAGAGATTTCATCTTTATTATTTTTTATATATTCTTTAATTTCATCAGCAACTCCCCCCTTTCCTGCCAGCCTGTTTATTTCTATTGGAACATGGAATAATATTTTTGGACTTGCAAATCTCTTTTTTCTGTAAGGAATTTTATCTGTTTTTGGTTTTTTTAGTTCTGCTTTTGAAACTTTTTCTCTTTCTGACTCTGGCAATGCATCACGGAAAAATACTTCTGCTTGACCGGATAGTTTAAATTGCGAATTCTTTTTATTTTCTGCTGAAAACAGCTCCAAAAAGTATAGAGTATGAATGTTTTTTGTTGAATCTGCCTCTTTTTTATCTGAAAAATCTTTATTGTAAATTTCAAATAACACCAAATTTGTAGGCGGATTCTTTTTGTTTACATTAATAAATTCTATTTCATACATATATTTTTCAAGGGTCGCAATATAACACATAGCAACTTCATTTCCAGATAAAACACCTTCTTTTTTATCAAGAATGCTTTTTATTTTATTAACAATGCAGTGTAACGGAATTGTGTTTAATATTTGTTCATCTACCAGATATTTTGACAATTCTTCCATTCTATCAAGTTTAGTACTCTTATCAGAATCATCGTCTTTGTATTCAGTAGAAAACTTTTTCGCATACAAACTCGACAGTTTTTCATAAGATAATTCAAAATCAACTTTACCTGATTCCAATAAAGCTACTATTTCTTTAAATTTATCTGTTATTGCACTAAAATAATTTGTCTTAACAAATTTTTCATTCAAAAATTCTGCAAGCATTTTATTAATCTTTTTTACAGCCGTGTCAGGATTCTCTTTTCGTAATCTTTCAAGGGTGTAATTTGGTGAAGATTCATTAAAGTACCCTCTCCAACTAGATCCAAACAAGGTTTTATTCTTTAGTAGCTTGTATTCCATTATTTCAAAACCGTCTAAATTAAAATTGTTTTCTATCCTAAATGGCAATTTAGCATTAATTCCAAGATGATACTTATCATTCTTTTTTAATATAAATGCCTCATACTGATTTCCCCATCTGTTTTCTGTCTTTTTCAAAGACCATCCATCTGCTAGTTTTTGCCTTTCAAAAGTAAGCTTTATCTTATCCTCAACAACTATCGCTTTCGTAGCATAATTTCGCGTAGCATTGAATGCTTCGTTGATTTTGTTTTTTCTCGGATTTATTTTTACAATTTCTTGCAAAGCTTTATTTGTGTACAAACTTTCATCGTCTGCCAATTCAAACAAGTAAAGGAATTTGTTCATATCATTCAAGCGGTAAAACAAAATGCTTAACTTTTCCATGTAGTCATTACGTTTATTTTTGCTTTCTTTTATCTGTTCACCATGCGCGCTGACATAAGATTTTAAATCTTCAAACAACTCTCTTAAACTTTTATGCTCTGGGCAAGTTTTTTTGTCACAACTTTCTTCCATTTCTTTTTCTTCAACTGCTGTGTGCCAAGCTCTTCCATTTCTTAATGAATTAAAGTAAAGCTCAAATACTAAAAGTAAGTTATACAAAGCGGCGTCGCCTGTATCTTCTTGAGAAAATTTTTGTAGTTCTTCTTTTGGTAAGTTCCACGCGCTTTCTTCTTTTACCAATTTATACAAATCTTTTCCTGTAAGATTTATTTTTGTCTTTTCTGAGCTGTCTGGATCTTCAACTTTAAACCTAAAAATTTGCACCAACTCACTCAGCGCTATTTCATTCTCATCTAAGAATTTGTTTACAGAATCAATAACTTGCTTTTCTTCCCCTGTCAATTCATCGTCTTTTTTGTTCTTTAATTCTTCTTTTACTCTTTTTACCGCATCGCGAAATACTTCCCAATTTCCAAATGCAAAATTAGATATGAAAGATAGCTGATTTGTATTTAGCCTAAACTCGCCTAATTCAGTCTCCGGGAAATTAAGTTTTTTATTTTCTTTATCAAGAAGTCCTGTAAATATATCTTTATCCAATAAGTCTACCGCGTATTGCAAAAATGGCTTTCCGTCATAATCATTTGCTACCAATAGGAATTTTTGCAACTCGTCAATAGTATCAAACTCTAAAAATTCATCTTTACTATCACTGTTTTCATCTTTGTTTTCTTTTCCTAAAATTTGCTTGTAAAGTTTTTTAAAGAAATCCGGTTTTTTGCCTGACCCTTGCAATTTCTCGTTTAAAAATCTGTTTGCAATCCCAACAGCTTTATTGTATATATCAATTTGAGATTGCGATAAAACATTTGCAAAATTTTCAGGTTTAAATATATCTGAGTTTACAGATAATTCTTTGCTTAGCTGTTCATCTAATTTTGCTTTGTAGTCTTTTTCGGCTATTTGACTTAAATATTTTTGATAGTTTTGTACAAAAAGCTCGGCATTGTCATCAAGAATTCTTGTTGTGATTTGATGTGCGAGGCCTTTTACAATTCCGCTGTTTTCTGTATCTGAATCATACCCATCGGTATCATATATTTTCGCGCGAATTTGATAGAATTTGCGTAAATAAGTTTTCCATTTATGAAAAAACGAAAATGGATTCAATGCGTCTGCTTCTTTACCCCAGCTTATATCTTCTAAATCCCAATCTTGTTCGTCTATATAATGTTTAAAAATCTCAGCTTTTTTTAAATCTTCAATAGGAATTTCTCTAAAAGCTTCTACTAATTTATCTGCCCCAGGGTCACCAGCACCTGTTAAAGCATTAAAGTCAATCGTAATATTTCTTTCACCTATCGCAATTTCTATTGCGTTATTTTTGTTTTTTAAAACCTTGTTTATTGAGCTGGCCAATTCTTTTTTAAGTTTATTTACATTTTTCTCAATATCTGATAAGTCATCACTTTCTCTTGATTTTTTGTTTTTATAATCAACTAATTTATTTATAAGTGAGGCAAAATCATCAGAAAGGGATTCTGTATTATCATTTTCACTTAAAACCCTGTCTATATACTCTGCATGCAAAGCGGTAACAAGCTTTTTAAACAGAGAAAAAACTCTCGCGCGTTTCTTGTCTCTTTCTAAAAGGTGTACTCCGGTTTTATTTTTGTTTATAAAATATTTCGCTTTATCTTCCCTTGTAATTTTATCCATACTTGAATACCCTCTCTCGCTTACAATTTCTTCTAGTTCCTCGTCTATTAAAACAGGAACGAGTGAGAAGCGAAGCGTTTTTTGTAATGAATACTTGTTCGTAAAATCTTTAAAGCTTTGTGTGGTCATAGATAATTTTATTAAAACTTATAAATAAACAGAAAAGCTCCCGCAAGGCGAATGTGACCACACACAAAAAAAATACCTCACGGAAGCTTCTCAATTTTTGTGTGTGGTCATCATGTCTTTATAATACAATCTTATCCTTAATAAAGCAAGTTTTGTCTGGCAAACAAAAGCCGTTAAATGTGTTTTATCCCACTAGTTGTTATTCTAAATTTTGTTTGATTATAAATTTTTTACTTAAAGTTTATCTAACGCTATCCTCATTTTGATAAATATTGCGCAGTCTTTTGATAATTGCCGATAGCTTGGCGGTAGCTAATTGTTTCTTAGGGCGTGGTTGAGGGTTTTGGCGGTGATTTTGATAATTCTGGCGGTGGTGTATTTTTGTCCGGGGGCGATTTTAGCTTCCACTTTTTGCAAATCTCTGACGGTGGAGTTGTTTGCTCGTAAAAAATTGTCTATTTTGGCCAAAAGCTCTCGGGAAATATTTTGCTGATCATTCCATTTTTGCTCGGCTATGATTTTCGCCTCCCCCTTTTCGGACGGACTCGGCTTTTTTAATTGCAAAGTTATGATGTCTTCTTGGTTAAGAGAAATAATCAAAATGTTTCTGTGTGTTTTTTTGGTCATAATGATTTTTGTGTTTAGTGATAATTAAAATTAACTTTTGCTTAGATGTCAGAGGGAAAGTGAGAAAATGCTCGCAAAAAATATTAAAAAATCATCCGGCAAAAAGGACGATTTTTGAAAGACCGGATGATTAGTTTGTTAATCAGTGAGCGGGTAACGGGAATCGAACCCGTATCCTCAGCTTGGAAGGCTGATGTAATAGCCATTATACAATACCCGCAAATGGTTCTGTGTTTTAAAAAATTAGCGACCAATTCTCTATTAAGTATATATTTTTTTCGCCTTTAGTCAATATTGGCGGAAGATTTTGAAAGTTGCCGAAAATTTTGGCGGAAGATAGACACCCCCGCCCCTACAGGCGGGGAATTCTCGCTGGATTAAATTTTTACAAAAGCCGGGACCGGATTTTTACCCAAAGCCCTCCCATTTTTTTGTTTGACAACAGTTATTTAAAATCCAACACTTGCCAGACAGTTATCAGGCCGAAGCGACGGGGTTGGCTGAGTTTGATGGTGTGATTTCTTTGCCGGTAGCTTTCAATGATTTCCGCGCTGTTTTTGCGGCCATGCTTTATCAAGTAAACTCGGCATTGAGCCAAATAGCGACCGGGATTTTTGGCGCTGATAAATTTAACCTCTGTTCCGGAAAAGGAGCGCTTGAAAATGTAGGCATAGGAGGCCCTGTTTTTGGAAGGAGCGATAAGACAAATTTTATCTGGGGAGGCGGGATTTTTGATGAAAGCGACCGCTTCCGTCATTTTTTGATAAGTAACAAAATCGCTTTGTTGCAAAGTGCTGGTGGTCGGTTGTCGCCAAAAGTGTGATTGTCCGTCTTGTTTGGCCAAACCCAGATACCAGTTGGCCACGGCGCTAAGGTTTAACAATAAAATAATTGTCGTCAAGATCAGTACCAACCACTCGCCCACTTTTTCTCGGAGCCAAGCAAAAACAACCGCCAAGGCCACGAAAGGCGCCAAAAAATCAATAAACCAAAAACGCATTTGGTCCAATTTGTAAGCCAAAGGAAAGAAAAGAACAAAAAAGACGACCCACCAAATCAGGTTGAGAACCAGGAAGTCTTTGGGTATTTTGGCCAGAGCTGAAGAGACAAAAAATCGCTGGCGAGGAAAAGAGAAAAGCATTATTGCCAAAACAATCGGGACCAGACCGAGATAATCAATGAGATGATTCTTTTTGCTTCCCCAAGTTATTTCCTTGTGATTGAGGGAAAAAACGTTGAGAGTGTAATACTTGCCCATCAAATTTATTTCCCGAAACAATTTTTGTCCGACAGTTTTGTCGGAGCCGGTGGTTTTGCCAACCAAGGCCTTGGTGAATTCCCGCCAATTTTTTCCTTGATGGTTCCAGTTGTAAATAATTACCGGTGAATAAAGAGCAACTAGAATCAAAATCACTCCCAACCAGTAGGACCATTTGATTTTGCCAAGATTATCAGCGGAAGCGGTTCGTAAATTTCGCCAACAATTTCGCCAATAATCAGAGAGACTTTTCGGCAAGTTTGCATTATCGTTTCCCGAACAAGCTCGCCGATAAAGCCAGTAGCAAAGAAAAACCAGCGGATAACCGAACAAGGCGGTGGTGTGTAGTTGACTGGAAATTCCGTAGCTGAGAGAAAGAAGGAGCAACCAATACCCGGCTTGTTGAAGTTTTTCACTTTGGAATAGCTTATAAAGACTGAAAACAAAAAGAAGTCCCCAGAACAACAGTCCGTTGGGATTCCAAGAGAAACGGGAATACTGGATAGCAACATAGCTAAAAGCATATAAAGCGGAAATGGAAAGAGAAACAAATTTATCAAAGCCTTGGTGGAGAAAAATGTAAACCAATAAAATACTGGCGAGAACAAAAAAGAGATTGCTGTAAACAATTATCGCCGGATGGTTTAAGCCAAAAAGCAAAGCGGGAATCGTTTCCAAATAGTAAGAGATTGGCCCCAAATGAAAATCGGTGCCACCGGCTTTCGGTCCGAGCAAAGGAAGCCCTCTCCAACCTTTCTCCAGAATTTCGTGGGCGTGGTTGGTATTGCGTACTTGGTCCGCTTGGAAATAGAGCCAATCTTTTAAATGAAATATTCTAACAAGGAAAGCTAGAAAAAGAAGCGCGCCCAGAACGATTGCAAGTAGATTTGATTTTTGCTTAGTCATTTTTTTGTTTTTTGTTAAAAATATCTTCCCAAAAAATTACTCGGGGGTCGGAGGTTCTTACTTCTTCTTTCTTTTCCACTTTTTGTTTATTTGTTTTTTTATTTATCGGGACCAATTTCCAAACGGCCAGAGATTCAAATTTTTGCGGTTTTTCAATAAAATAGTCTCCCTGAATTTTACTCAAGCTATCTTTGCCGCGCGAACTTTTGGTAATGACAAAGAAAGCGCAGTCGTATTTTTCGCCGGCAAGTGTTTGTTGATAGGGTATTTGCGGATAATATTTTTCCAGCACAAACTTTAACCCGCCTTTGGTTTGGTATTCAAAATCGGCGAAACAAATGGCCGGTTTGCTTTCTTTGCTTGTTTCTTTTTCCAGATAGTCCCCTATTTTTTTCAGGCGACCGTAAGTGTAAAAACCGCTGTAAGGACCAAGAGTTGGTCGTTGATGCCAGAGGCCGAAAGTTTTTTCTCCGGTTTGCAAAGAACGGTAAAATGCTTGAGTGGCGTCAAGGTTACTGAAAAGAATAAGCCCGCTGATTAGAATGATGAGAAAGTTTGTAATGTAGCGATTCCAAAATTTATACTCACCACTACCTAAACGGTCCAAGACATAAAACCAAAAAGCCAGAAAGATAAAAGGGAGCGGACTGACCATCAGCCAATAACGATGTTTTCCCAGACGAGGCAAGATGCGCCAGTAAAGAAGGAAGAAGATGAAAAACCAGAGAGAAATGATAATTAAAAATTGTTTCCGTTGTTTGTTTAGTTTAAACATTTTATTGATTTGCCTGACCAGCCCTTTGGGTAAACGGCTGATGCCCAGTAAGCGTTTTCGAAAAAGCGCCAAGCGAATGAGAATTAGAGAGAGAATAATGAACCAATCACCGAGAATGGCGATTTTTTTGTAATCATATTTGTTGAAAGCGGTTAAAATTAGCAGATAATTTTTACCGTGGTAATAGCCGACTTTATTGAAAGCTTGCCAAAAATTGAGCCGGCTCTTTTTTTCTTGTTGGGAAGCAAGAAAAAATCTTTTAATGTTATCACCGTGATTGTAGTAATCACTGATTAGCATCGGACTGTAAAGGATTAAAAGAAGCAAAAGTCCCCAAAAGTAGGCTGACCGTGACAGGCGGGGACGATAAATTAGCCAAGTCGCCAACCCGATGAAGGAAAAGGCAAAAATATTTAGGAGATGCAACTGTCCCAAAACGCCGAAAGAAAAAATTAGTAACAAGAACCATTTGGTCAGCCGGTCCGGGGACTTCTCTTTGTCTTGATTGTTTAATTGTAAAATTTTCAAAAGACTGATGACAAAAAGCAATTCCCAAAAAACTGTTTGATTGATGTTCCAAGCGAAACGGGAATAAAGAGTAAGAAAATAAGAACCGGCGAAAAGGATGGTAACCGACAAACTGATTTTGCGGTTGAAAAAGAAGCGAAGGAAGAAGTAGAAAAGAATAATACTGAGCAGAGAGAAAAACCAATCCGGCCAAAGGAGCTGTCTGGCGTCAAGTTGGCCGGTGAACAGAACCGACAAATACTGTTCGTAGTTGTAAAAAGGGCCAAGTTTGAAGGCGCCTCTAATATTGTTTAGCTTAACGGCGGCGCCGGCTTTCGGTCCCAGAAGCTTGGCTCGTTTCCAGCCGTGTTTCTGAACATTTTGGGCGGAAAAAGCGTCCCGAGCTTGGTCAGCTTTGAAAAGAGCTTGTTCATTTAATTGCCAACCACGCCAAGAGGCGGTTAGCAAAACAATAAAGCAAACCGCTATTAGTGCCCAAAATTTTTGCCAGAATTCGCGCTTGAACCGAAACTTTATTTTACTCATTTTCTTTGTTTCTTCTTTAAGTCCTCTTCGTTGTCTTTTACTAGATAAATTTTATCAGCCAAAATGTCAATACCTTCAATGTTATGGTCATTTAGCTCTTCAATGACTCTTTCTTGCCAACCGAGAGGATTAACACCAATCACCTTGCCTTCTCGGCCACTAACCAGATAAAGGATTCCTTTGTGAAAAGTGGCGCCAGCTAAATCCGAATGGGGGATTTTGCGTTTGCTGACAATTTTTCCGGTGGAAAAATTAATCAGAAAAACATTAGCTTGAGAAATTTCTTTTTGGTAAACAACAAAAAACAAGTTGTCTTTGTAATAAGCGAGACCTTCGGCGCCCAAGTTGACATCCTGAGGAAGAGGTATCTGAATTTTTTGTTTGTGAATAATGTTAAAATCTTTGTCCAGTTGATAAATGGTGTTTTGCAACTCGCTGAGAACGTAAAGATATTTTTTATCGTGGGTTAAACCCTCGGCATCGGGAACAAGAAACTGTTTTTGGCGAATGATTTGTTTGTCTTTTATTTGGTAGAGAGCGCCGTCGTCCCCGACCAGATAAGTAAAACCGTTCCAGAAAGTCAGTCCGGACAGTTCCGGCAAATCAGACGGTAACAAGTTGACCGGCAAATCAAGCGGTGGTCCGCCAAATTCCGGAGGTAAAGGGTCAAGCAACTGCTGGCCGTCTTGGCAGTTGTATTCTTCAGTCACTGGTAATTTAAACCAGCCTTTCAGTTTATCTAAATGATTACCTTTTTTGACTTTGTCATTAAAAACACGACGTTCCATCACCACTGAGACTTTATCTTTGTCAACAGTGATGTAGTAGAAAGCTCCGGCGTCTTTAAAGCGGTACTGTTCTTTTAAATAACCTTTGCCTTTCCAGAATCCCTGCAGAACAAAATAATGAGTTGGGCCATCTACAACGTGACAAAGATTTTCAATATGTCCGGAAAAAACCGCTCTTACTTTGTGTTTGCTAAATAATTTATGCAGAGCCTCTCCTTGAGGGAAAACTCCCCAGTTGGGAAAGAAGTCGGTGCTAAGCGGTGGTTGGTGAATGAATACCAGAATGTTTTTGTTTTGTTCATTGGCTTCTTGCAAAGTTTTTTCCAGCCAGCGCCATTGTTTTTGGTCAATGTGTCCCGGGTAATAGTGACGTTCCGGAGTGGCATCGGAATCGTCCGGCCAGGAGTTGCCATCTAAAACGATTATGCGGTAGCCGACACCATTTTTGGAGAAATCTTTGAAATAGTAAGTTTTGTCATAGCCAGTTAATTGCAACCATTTTTGTTTGGTAAAACTGTTGGTTTCGTGATTTCCCAAGACGTGAAAGTAAGGCGCTTTTAATTTTTTCATCATTTGGTCCGCTTCTTGCCAAGTTTGAAGAGCGCGCTTATCTTTGCCGTCAATCAAATCCCCATTTTCTACGACTAAATCCGGCTTGAATTCGTCATTCATTTTTTGGATAAACCTTTCCATAGCTTCCCGACTGCGCCAGTCAAGTTTCCACTTTTTGGTTTTTTTGTTCCGTTCGGCATTAAAATGGGCATCTGTTATAAAACCGATTTTAAGAGTTGTTTTGGCCGGCTTGTTTTTTTGCCAAAGCCAAAATTGATAACCACTAAAGACGCTGCTAATTATTAAAGCAAACAGTAAAAACTTGGTTGGTATTTTTTTATTTTGTTTCTTTGTTTTTTTCTTGGTCGTTGTTTTCTCTTTCTTCTCTTTCATTAACCGCTGTTTTATTATTAGTTCCTTTGGAATTACCTGAGACAACTGCCCGGCTATCACCTGTTTCTTCTTTAATGGAAAGCCCTCTTTTCTTTGGATCTAGACGCTGACCGTCTTGGCAATTATATTCTTGGGGATTGAGAACCAATGTTTCCCATTTTTTCACACGTTCTTGGCGTTGCTTTTTGGAGGATTGATTTTTGTCATGAAATATTCTGTACTCCCCTTTGACTTCAACTTTGTCCGGGGTGATGGTAATGTAATAAAAATTGCCGGCATCTTTAAAGCGATATTCTTTTTTTAGGCCAGCGTTGGCTTTCCACATTCCTTGGAGAACAAAATACTCGGTGGCGCCATCTTTAATGTCGCAAAGTCTCTCAATGTGACCGGAGAAGACAGCGCGAACTTTGTATTTGTTGAAAAGTTGATGCAATTTCTCTCCTTCGGGAAAAAGAGCCCAATTTGGTTTGGCATCGGTGGAAATGGGCGGTTGATGAATGAAGACTATCGGATCTTTATCGTTAAGGGCGGCGTCTTTCAAAACGCTTTCCAACCACTGCCATTGTTCATTCCCGAGCACCCCGGGGTAATATTCTTTTTCTGGGCCGGTATCCTTTCCGCCGGGAAAATGATTTCCGTCTAAAACAATTATTCGGTAGCCCTTGATATCGCGGTAATAATATGGTTTGTCGTAGCCGGTTAACTGAAGCCAGGTGGCTTTGTCAAAACTACGCATTTCGTGATTCCCAATAACATGGTAGTAGGGCGTTTTCAATGTTTGTAGCATTTTATCAATAATCAGCCAATCCTCTTTAGAATTTTTATCCTTGCCGTCAACCAAATCTCCATTTTCTATAACCAAGTCCGGTTTGAATTCGTTGTTCATTTTTTGAATAAATCTTTCTATAGCTTCTCGGCTACGCCAATTTATTTGCCATTGACCGGCAACCTCCTTGCCGTAGGCATGAACATCGGTGAGAAAACCGATTTTTAAGGGTTGTTTTGGTGTTCGCTGGGCCAGTTTTTCTTGGATAATTTCCTCTTCCGACTTTGTTTTATTAACGGATTTCTTTATCCCCGACCAAAAAACGAATACTCCGGCGATGGCCAATATTACTAGCCCGCTGAGGAATAACTTGGAATATTTCATTTGTATTTTGAAATTTGTTAAAGCCTTTTATTAAAGCCTTGTTATAGTACACCTTTTTAATCCGTTCGGTCAAATTGTTTTGAGAGGTTTTCCTCCGGACTAAAAAGGGTTGTTCTGACCGAATTTTATTAGAGTCAAAATATGACCCTTGTTTTTATACCTCACAATTTTTGGGGTTTTATATTTTCGCAATTGATAAACTAATTTCTCTCCGAATTTGGTGGGAATATAAAGGTCATGACTAGGCAAATGAATTTCAATATCATCGGGTAGATTTTCCAAATTAGCAATGGGATTGGTTTCTTTCAGACAATTGTTGTATTCGGTGGAATTCTTGTAACCCAATTGGATAGCTTTCTGTTTAATTTTTGACGTAGCGATGCTGTCGTAGAAATTACCTAATTCTGACCCGGGAGCTACAGCTACCATTTTCTTAGCGTTAAGATGATTGGCCACAAAGAAGCCGGGATAAGTTCCAGCACTATAAGCTAGAACGTTGAAATTTTTTAAGTTTAAGGAGGTGATATCTTCAAATACTTTTCTCAACAGATTTTTGGCCACAGAGGGATTGGGGTTGATTAAGTTGCCCGGAATTTCATAAACCAAAACCCTGCCCCTTTTGGGTATCAGGCCTATTTTTTTGGCTTCTTTAAAGCTCACTCTCCAAGGGAGAAAGCAAACCCAAGTTGAATTATCACTGTTTTTTATTTCAATTCTCTTGAAATTTGTGGTTTGAGTTTTACTCTTATTTTTTAGGTTTTCAAGGAAGGAATAAACTTTGTCCAGAAACCCATAGTCGTTTATTTTGGCGAGAAAAGATAACATTGGATCGGATTTGCTTTGTAAATATTTAAAGAAATTTTTTAATCTCATCTCTGATTACCTTGATTGTTTGAGAAGATTCTATCTTATTACTCCAAATGGGTGGTTGATTGGGATTCTTATCCAGCCAAATTTTATGAAAAAATTTTTTGGGACAATTATACCTAGGAATGCCATGGATATGCAAGTGATGAACTTTGTTACCCATTTGCCAATAAGTAAAACGAATGGGATTAAAAGTTTTATTTTGGATTAAAGCCAATTCTATTTCTTGCATCACTTCTTTTAACTCTAAAATTTCTTTATCAGATAATTCGGAAAGTTTTTTACTCCTTTTCTTTTGCAAAAAATAATAAAATTGCCAAAAGTATGTTGTTTGTAGCTCACTTCCAGTGACCAAAATTTATATTCTTTTAATTCCCCGTCCGGATATTCTTTGTTTTTATCCCAAAATCTTTTCATAGTTCTGGAGATTTAATGTGAAAGCTTAAGTTTTCCTTTATATTATGCCACTTTTTTTATTTTTTACCCACACATTTTATTATAGAGCCTGCGTCAACTTGACAAAATACCTATTATGTGTTATGATTGGAGAAAAGAAGGAGGGTTAAAAAAATGAAGAGGTTGCTCTTTTTTGGTGGAGTTTCTCTGTTACTGGGAGATTTGTATTGTTTTAAATTAGGTCTCCCGACCGCCGCCGGACTGGCGGCGATCCTGGTTGCGATTAGTCGCGACCAGGGTGCGTACCCGGACTGGAGGAGTAAGTATCGTCCGGGGTAGTCAGATTAGTCAAGGTGTTGCTTTAACACGAGCAGCACCTTTTTCTTTTTGCCGTATTTAATTTTTTGAGAATTAAACCATTATAAAAAGTGGATTTGAGAAACAAAAACAGACCGGGGTTTGTGATCTGTTTTTGTGTTTTGGTTGACCTTTTCTGTTTTAACGATGGACCGGCTTCCCCTGGGAATTTAGGCAATAGTCCGCCCAACTGACAGGGTAACCGTAAGGATTGACTTCGCTACACTTGGGCACTCCTTGACCGACATAGGTTATCGTCCAAACTCCGTTACTTTTATGAGCAAACCAACCGGCGCCGCCAATATCGTTCTTGTCCTTGACTGTTCCCCGAGCAATAGTTCCGTTGTTGTCGGCGATATCAAACATAAAGTCGGCCGGATTGATACCCGTTTTATCAAGGAGGGCTTGCTTGATAAGATCCCTATCACTCTTAGTGGGGGTTTGAGCTTGCTGGGAATTATTACTTTCAGACAAAGAGCGGGGAGTGGATTGTTTTCCGGAGGCGTTGTCACCGGTAGCGAAAGCTTCGCTGGGGGAATTGCTTGTTTTTCCCTGAATTGTTTTAGCCGGCTCTTTGTTTAAGTTACCGCCGTTGGTTTGAGAAATTCTACTTTGGTAGTAAAAACCCAGCCAGATAGCAACGGCAATGATGATAGCTCCGGCAATAATGGCAAGAACTACCGCTGAAGTATCACCCTTGTTACCAAGATTTTTCATTGTTTGAAGATTAATTTTTAAGCAAGGTTTAAACTGTTTGGCTATTGAAATTTATTTAATGAACCAATTTGGAAACTCGGAGAGTGGGTGGTTTTGCCGGAGCTTACTCGGTAACAAATTTTTTGTGTACCCAACCTTTGATTTCTTCTTGGCCATCTTGGGCGGGAATAATAATTTGTATCCAATTTCCTTTCTCACCTATTTTTTGAAAACGGCCCGTTTCTTTAATCTTGGTTAGTTTTTGGGCGGAAAGAGAAGCATCGGCCCGGACATTAATGGGTCCCTCGGAATCAACAGAGATGGTTACCATTTCTTTCTCCGCAGAAGTTGACTGTTTTTCTTTGTCATTGTTTTCTGCCCGGTTATTTGCAGTCGCTTTTTCCTCTTTGTTTTCGCTTCCTTTTTGTTCTGCCCCCTCTTCCGCAGTTGCTTGCTCTCCTTTGGCGGAAAAATTGACCTTTCCGTTTTCTAAATTCTGGAGAAGTTCCTCAAAGTGTTTCTTGAGTGTTTTGTTTTTTTCCGAATCTCCAAGTAAGCCAATGATTTTTTTATAAACGTCTTTAGCTTTGTCTATTTGATTGGTTTGTTCATAAAAGATGGCCAGTTCGGAAAGAATTTTGACGTTGGTGGGATATTTCTTGCCAAGGGCGACCAATATTTTTTCCGCTTTAGTCAGATTGTCTTGTCCGCCCTTCTCCTGATAAAGCTTGGCCAGATTTATTTTGTAAAAAATGTTTTTGGGATCTAGGAGAATAGCTTTAGCCGTATTGACAATAGCCTTGTCCAGGTCTCCCTGTAAATAGTAAACTGTGGCCAGGCGGTCATATAAGACCGGGGAATTAGGGTCTAATCTTAGTCCTTTTTGGTACCAGTAAATAGCTTGTCCGGCCAGCTTGTTTCTCTCTTTCTTGTCGCCCGTAGAAACGGCGTCGGCTACCCAAAGGTCGCCCAAGGCCAAGTAATTTGACAAGGTGTTGGGTTCCAGTTCAATAGCCCGACGATAAAATTCTTTTAGTTTATCTCGTTCCTGAGGAAGATATTTGGAATAAATATCTGCCAAGACGTTCACTGTTTCAACATTATTGGGCATCAATTTTTTGGCTTGATTGGCGTGCCGAATGGCTTCGGCGATTTTTTCGTTGTTTTCTTTTTTAATTTTTTCGCTGTCTTCTTTTTTGTTAACAGGTTTAACAGCCAGAGCCGTGGCTTCAGCCAACTTGAGGTAATAGTAACCTTCTTTACTTTGATCACCATAAATAATCCTTTTTAGTTTTCGCAAGGCTTCATCGTTTTCATTGTCTGATTGTTGACCGGCAGAAACAATCCGGGCTAATTTAACGTCGGTGATAAATCTTTGCGCATTGTAGATGCCACCGGCAACTAAAACAAGGAAAAGAACTATGAGAGATCCGCTCAGACCAATCATGGCCGCTGATGGTTTTTTCAGGTCAACTTGCAAAAATTTTTCTTTTCTTTGGCGAAGGATGAAAGCGAAGATTAGACCTGTAAGAAGAAGCCCCAGAAAAGCATTACTGGCATCTATACGATTGGTAAAAGCGTTCCAAAGCCAAACAAGGAGCGCGCTGCTGAGTCCGGCGAAATAAATTTTGTCAAAGGAAAAATCGGTTTCTTCAGTATTTTTACCTTCCGGCCAAGGATTGATGAAAATTTCTTTGATAACAATGACCACCAGCCAAATTACCAGCAATCCGCCCAAGAGTCCGATGGTGGGAATAGCCTCTCCCAGAAGCCCGTCGCCCTGGTAGAGATAGCTGACGCCCCTAACGGGAGAAACAAGCTTGGCCGGATGAAATTTGGCGAAGTCATAACTGAAGGTGGCCGGACCGCTGCCAAGAAGACTTTGTTTGTAGCCGGTTGTTAGGGATTTTTCAGCAATTTCCACTGTTAGCGGTATTCCCACTCGCACCTCTTGATTTAGTTTTACCTTTGGCCGAAGAGATAAATAGGTTCCATATTGGGAAACCATTAAACCGGCGATAAGCAGAACAATAACAATCAGAGAAAGTGTCAATTTGGAGAAGAAATTGTCTTTAAAGGAATGGAGAGGAGCTGTTGGTTCTTTTTTGAAATAAACCAAGTAGGTGAATAAAATCACTCCCAAGAATAAGCCACTCCAGGAAACTAAATTTTTGATAACCAACAGATCCAAAAGACCCAGGACGGTGGCCACTGAGAGAATGGCGACCGCTAAAACTTTAAGGACTTTTTTCTTTGTCTGGGCCAATAAAAGAATACCGGCCAAAAAAATTGGCAACACTACCGAGAGAAGAACCGCTAAGCTTTTTAAGGAACCGGTCGGGCTGTAAGGCAAATACTGCAAAGAGTTTTTAGGAATCAGGAGAAAGTTAATCAAAAAGACATAAATGGAAACAATTACGCCGGCGGCCGTTAATGGTCGCAGAGCCCTTTTGGCTCCGGTAATATCCAGAAAATTGACAAGAAGATAAAACAAGACCACTCCCGACAAGACGGTTAGAAATCCCTTGGAAGGGTCAATGAAAAAGCCAAAAAAACTGTGCCACTTGTCAACGGAAAATAGGGCCGAGATTAAAATTAGAAGAAGAAAGAGGGGTAAGGCTTTGTCAAAAGGAGTTTGAAGAAATTTAAATTTCCTTTTCAAAATTATTTTGAGAAAAACCAAGGTGAATAAAAAGGCCGACACAACAGATAAGAGAATGGTCTTTTCAAAATTAATGCCTTGAAAAGTTTGACCGGTAAAAAATAGCGGAATTAGCAAAAAAAGCAGTGTCAATGAGCATTGAATAAATGTGTAGAACGCGCCCTTCTTTTTTTTGTTTTGTTTTTGAGAAGATAATTTTCTTTTAGTGCTTTGACCGTTATTTTTTTTGAAGGAGAAAAAACTTCCTTTCTTGGAACTTGACAACTTGGTTCGTCGTAGCAATTTTTTGGCGCTTGTCAATTTTCCGACCTTACTTGGGCTAGCGTCCTTGCTCTTTTTGCGATTCCGGCGCGTAGGTGATTTGGTTTTACTATTTGTTTCTTCTTTAGCGGTGATATTTTTTTTGGCAAAAAAACTATCTATGGAACTGTCCGTTTTTTTCTTCATTTTTTTATTTTTATATTAGTTTTTATTTTAAAATTATTTTGTGACTTTATGTGACTCTGTTTGCAAATACGCAACTATTTACTTGGCCGGTTCGGCTTGTAATTTGGGATGTCGGATTATAATTTTTTTGGTTAAAACCCCGGCGTCGTAAACTTTAATGCGCTTACGGAAATTTAAACCTTTATTTGTCTCAATTTCCAGTATATATTCTCCCGGATCTAAAACAATATAGTAATTTCCCTTGGTGTTGGTAACGGCGCGGGTGATTATCTTTCCGCTTTGCGGTTCCAATATTTTGACTATGGCAAATGGTTCCGGTCTTCCATTTTCATCAACAATTCTGCCAAATTTAGCTTTGCCCAGAAAGATTAATTTGAAAAACAAAATGATGAGATAGAATCCAAAGACTATGAAATTGAATATTTTAGGACTAGCATAAACGCTCCAGAGACTAAAAGCAAAGCCAATATAAAACAAGATATTGAAGACAATTTGCCAAACCTTACCTCTAACTAAAACGTTAACAAGCCCGAAACCGGAAATACTAGCCTGTTCTTTAAGGATAGCGATGTTTTTCTTAACAATACCCGGTTTGTTTAATTCAATATCTAAATTTAAATCTTCTTTCTTTAGAATATTTTTTAAAAATGAAACTTCATCAAGCTTGACGATTTTGTAACCTTTTTTGTAAACCTTCAAATGGAACTTACCCGGAGGAACTAAAAAGTAGTACATTCCGTTTTTGTCGGTAAATTTGGTGGCTTGAACACGACCGGTTTCACTGTTTATCAAGTCAACTCGGGCAAGACTAATTGGTTCGCCGGTTTCAATATCGTAAATCATACCTTTCTTGTAATTTCTGCTCTTGGAGAGTAAACCGAGCAAGGAGGCAAACATTTGTCCAAGAGCTAAAAATAAATTGGAAAGACCGTTGAGGGAAATCAACAACATTAAAAGGGAGGCGGAGGCGGTAGCATTGGCGATGGCGCTAACCCCTTTAACTCTCGCCGGATCAGTGATTGTTAAATCAATTTTTTGTTTAAGACCGGCTATTTTCTCAACATAATCCGGCAACTCCACTTTCTTGCCGAAGTTTCCGCTATTTGTTCTGAAAGTTAAATTTAACTCCGGCCCAGATGTTTTTGAGTCTGGCAAAACCCCGACTATCACCCAGTATCCCTCTACTTGAGAACTGAGAATTTGGTAAACGAAATAATCTCCGTCTTTTCCCTTGGATTGATAGTTGACTCTTTGCCAATGTCCATCTTGATAATGTAAGAAGATGACATCCTTGATTTTGTTTTTATTATACCAGTTTTTATCAACAATAAATTTTATTTTTACCCCACTGACGGAGATCGTTTGATCAAACTGAAAAAGAATATATTTGTAAATCAAGTATTTGTCTTGCCGATAGTATTTATCATCTAATTTTACATTTGACGGAAGCTCCGATAGATATTTTATTTTTAAATTGGCGGCCTCGGCCCCATACTGGAATAGACCTAGTAACAATAAAATACTAAAAAAAGTCGCTACCACTGTGGAAATTCCTTTAAACATTGTTTTTAAATTTTACTTTGACCTAAAACCTCGGCTTGACCAGTTGTGGGACTAATTGCTGGGGAGTTGTTTTTGGTGAGAATTTAAAACTTTGACAGAAATTTAAAAATTAATTGTCCACCACTACTGAATCAGCGCCAAATTCGTCTCCCTCCATCTCAAAGTCGCCCACTCCAATTGAACTTTGGTCCTCTTGGATGTTTATGTCTTCATTTGGACCGGAATTGTTTTTCTTCAGTTGGAAGATGTAAAACAAGCCGGCTCCCAACAAGGCCAGTAAAAGCAAAATAATGATAATGGTGATTATTCTCCTTAGCAATTTCCCCTCCTCTTTAATTTCAATGACCTCTCCTTCTTGTTTTTGTTGATCGGTGTTGTTTTCGCTATTTTTGGACGAAGCGGTGGTATGGCTCATCTCAGATTTTCGTTCGTCGGTTTCTTGAAAATCTGTGCTTGACTCTTCTTTTTCGGAAAGGTTTTTTGTTTGGATTTGATCGTCGGAAGTATTTGTAGACTGCTGAAAATCATTTTCGGGAGATTCTTCTGAAAGAAAGGGGCTTTTAGTTTTGTTGTCCATAATTTTCTTTTTTAGTTTTTGTTTTAATTTGGTTTCTGCTATTTTTAGAAAAAGAAATTGCTTCTCTAAAAGAGATTATAACACATATAAAACTAAAAACAAGCATTTTACTTTTAAAACAAAACCCCGTTTATAAGTGGGGTTTTTGAGTTAAGTGATTTTTTTGTCAGTGATTCGCAATTTGAAACTGAGTATTTTGCTATTCCCTGTTTACCAATAACCATTCAACTTTGATGTCTTCTTCGGCTTCTTTTGCCAGAACAATCTCAAAACTTTCGCCTTTTTTAATTTTTCCCACACCAACCACCACAGCGCCGTGAGGAGTAAGGATAATATGAGAGCCAGCAGAGACTTTATCTGTTTCTACAACCACTTTTTTCTTACCGGCTTTAATGGTAGCCGTACCAATATTATTTTCGTCGGAAATCGTCAGATTATCGGTAGCCAATTCTTTCGCTTCTAATTTCTCCGTTTTTATTTCTTCAACCACCAACTTGCCATCTAGAGTAAATTCAACCTTTTTGCCTTCTTTTTGCAAAGATTTTAGATTCTCGGCGAAGATTTGTAAAGATTTTGGCAAGTCTGTTTTCTCTTCTTGATCTAGATTTGCACCGTTGTCTTTAAGAATACTTTCCAATTTGCTGATCCTTTTTTCATGATCAGAAAGAGTGTTGGTTAGATTCGTTGTAAGTTCTGTTAAACTATTAATATTAGCGCTAAGTGTTTTTAAATTGTTTTCATTATCTTCTATGTTTTCTTGATTGATTGCCAATTGTTTGTTGACTTCTTTTAGGGAGTCGTTGATGAGAAGAAGGTTTTGGTTGATGTTTTTTTGCAGATCGCTGAGGGAATTGATATTTTGATTGGTCTTGAGACTGAGAACATTTAGAATATTTTCTCCCAGATCTATTTCTTGACCATTTTCTTTAATATAGCCTCCACCGAATGTTTTGTTTAATTCTTTCATTAATCTTTCCATTTCTATTTGCAAAGTCTGACCGGTCCTGACATTGGTGGAATTATACCACCACTCGCCATTCTTGTTATGGGGAGAAATTTGGGTAGAGTTGCCACTGTCGTCAAAAGCGTACAATTCGCCACTGCTAGTGTATATTCCGGCAAAACCTTGAGAAGCGGTTGGGGCTGGCGAATCTTCCAGCATTAAAGCGCCACCACTGATGGTTAATTTGTAAGCAGGAGAAGCTGTTCCAATTCCCACTCTTTCATCAGTAGTGTCAATACTCAAGATCGGGGTTCCACCATCAGCATCCAAAAATTGAAACCCATTTGTTGAATCAACAGAATTTTGCAAAGTCAACCTATTGACGCTTGTGTTATATGATATATTTGAATAACCCAATGTATTGCTACCAATGTTTAAACCGCCGCTTGACGAGAGGTACAAATTTAACCAACGTTTTGAGTCGCTTCCCAAGCTATAGCTACTGTTATCCGGACCAACATCTCCGTGCACTTCCAGTTTGAAACTTGGATCGGTTACACCTATTCCCAGATTGCCATCATGATTTAAGACCATGGCTACCTCCGCTCCGAGATCATTTCCAGGATTGGTTAAAAATTCCAATTTTGATGGCACATTGTCAGTTCCCACTGTGCCGTCAACTTTTACTATTAAACCTCCGGTTGTCATATATCTGGTCCCGTCATAAGCAGCTGTGGCAAATTCGGCAATTTCATCACCATCCTGAACAGCCGTTTCCGCTCCTTCGCTACCTCTGGCTTTCAAAAAGCTAATTCTACCGGGTTCTCCGTCGTCGCCATACTTAACCGCCGTAAACGTTGACATGGCGGTTGGTTCTTGATTCACAACGAAGACAGAATGTTGGGTACCAAAGTAGGCCAGGTCGTAGTCTGTTTTTTCTGTTCCGTAGCTCAACAGCCCATTATTATCTATTCTCATCCTTTGTGTACCGGCGGTATCAAAACGAATCATATCTTCGTCAGCCGATTCTTCCACTTGGATACCGGTGTCGGAGTCAGCATCCCAGAGAGCGGTTAAATCTCCTTCTTCTAGTAATCTGACCCACCCAGTATTGGTATTGTCGTTATCATTTTTGATGTAAATATTGCCATTTACACCATCAATGGCCAAGTCGCCTCTGAAAGCCGAAATATTTCCTTCGGGGTTAGTGGCCGTTTCAAAGATTGATGAATAATCTTCATTTGTATTTTGTAGAATAATTACTGCTCCACTATTATCTTGAGTATTTCTAATGTGCAGCGGGGCTCCGGGGTTGCTACTTCCTATTCCCACTCTATTGTTTCCATTGACTACAAATTGGATACCATTGTTATTTCTGGTTTCAATTAAGCGATGTAAAGTGGATGCTTCGGCGTCAACAACTAAATGCGCCGCTTCTCCATTGGTACCCGTTCCTCGAGCCACCAAAGCTCTATCCGTTTGAATATTACCACCAACGACATCCAAACGACTGCTTGGAGTAGATGTCCCCAATCCCAGTCTGTCATTAGTATCATCCCAGAAAAAATTATTATTGTCTTGACTGAACAATCCTCCGGCTCCAATGAAAGGAATTGAACCTTGTGTTAAATCAGAGATGCTTAAAGTTTCGCCGGCGTTTAACAGAATGTCATCTCCGGCGGTGGTTGGGGAAAGATTGGTTCCGTTCTTTGTCCAAGGAGAATTATTGGCAATCGCGGTATCAACATAAGCTTTATTGGGGATGTCATCATCATCTGTTACTAAAAGTTCGTAATCAGTTGTACCGGCAACATTTAGAGTGCCGTCATTTTCAATTTCTAATCTTCTTACGGGTGCATCCGTTCCATTTAAGGATGTTTGGAATTGTAGAGCTGCGCCATGCGCTGTGTTTGTCCAAGTTTCGGTGGCAATGGCATTTATAAATGTTGACGCAACATAATCTGTTGTTGTAGAATTCCTGCCGATAAAACCTATCTGGCCCAATATATCATTCGCCACAACTCCACTTTCCGAAGCCGAATTGTTTTTAGCTCGATATAAAGCGATTCGTGGATAAGCAGAGTCACTGGCGGCGCCAATAAATAACATTGAATCAGTATTTGAATTGCCGTCTGACATAATAGATAATTGGGTCCCATGATGCAATTGGTTTGTGTTATCCAAAAACAAGTTGCCATCTTCCGTGAGCCTCAAGAGCGCATTTGTGTCATTAACATTAGCGCCCTGACCGATATAGAAGAAGCCGGGACCGATATTTTCTTCTTCATCAATTCCCATAACCCAATTGTAGCCGGTATCTCTACCTTCAAGGATAATTTGCGGATCTACACCATCTCGGGATAACTTAGCATTTCCATCATAAACAACCAAACTCTCATCAGGTGTGGCTGTCCCAATACCAACACGATCCGTTAGAAATTTCTGATAAATATAACCATTGGTTGTATCTCTAAACCAAGGAGAAGCCGATGCTACTTGGTTATCCACATATTCCTTGTCCACCAAGGACCGATTGGTGTAGTTGGCGGAATAGTCGGCGGCGTAAACCGCACCTCTGTTGCTCAATAGATCAGTTATTGTTACGTAATCGCCAACATTGACGCTAACTCTGCTCCCTACTCCTCCACCCTGATGATAAAGCTCAGAGCTGGTGTGATTATAGGTCATCCCGGAATCTATTAATCCATCTGTCATGTTGAAATCAACTGTGTGAGCTCCTGTGCCAGCAATTGATCTATCCTCACTGATTGTTCCATCATTGTTATAAATATTATTAGCGTTAGTAGCAATTGCATTGTCCACATATTCTTTAGTCGTCAAAGAAGTGTTTCCCCGAGCGTTTATTTCGGCAATGCTAAATTCCGGAGCTAAAATACTGCCGTCAGTATAAATCTCAAAAGCATTCATTCTGTTAGACGTTCCCGTTCCAATTCCAACCTCCATTATCGTATCGTTGGCAGTGCCAACATTGTACATTCCTCCGGCAAATTGATAGTTATTTTGAGCAATGGTTCCAGTTCCTTCGGAGTGAGAACCTGATCCATTGGCCTGAGTAAAAAGACCTTCGGCGTGAGACGCATACCCTCCGGCAACACTTTGTTGTCCTTCAGCATGAGAAGCATGTCCCTGAGCTCTAGAACCTCGTCCTTCGGCATGAGAGCCTTCACCATTGGCACTAGTAGCTGCTCCCTCAGCTATAGCGTAGTAAGTGCTTGCTGAAGTGTTATAGCCCATGGCCACAGAATAATTCCCTGTGGCGTCTCCCCCGGAAGCGGTGTTTCCGGTAGTTCTAATGGAAAAAGTTCCCGAAGATCCCGCCACCCAAAAACTACTGGACGAAACAAGACTGTCTACATAACCTTTGTCAACTAAAGTTCTATCTGTATAATTGGCGGAATAATCGGCAAGGTACTCTATGCCTCTATGATTAATGTCATCTCTGATTGTGGCATTTGTATCGGATATATCCAATTGAAAAGTGTTTCCACTGGTACTTTCCGTATAGTAGAGATATACTTCATCGGCTTGTATGCCAAAACCGCTATTTTGGGTTCCGTCCTCAACAGATCCCAAAAACTCCGAATCCGTCAGTTCCATCGTTGTTAAATTGCTGGCTCCATCAGTGATTTCAAACAAAGTGGAATTTAGGTTGTTAAAACTTAAAGCGTGCATACCACCATCTACACTTCTATCCCCCGTCAATGTTCCGTTAGAGTTATAGATGTTGGTTATGTTCAGTGTGGAAGGATTTGTCCATGATAAATTGCCGGCGCCATCTGTTTGAAGTAAATAGCCATTATTGCCATCACTGCTCGGCAGTGTCCAAACAACACTGGAAGCGACATCATTGGGAGCTTTAAAGCCAACATAATCACTTTGACTACCCGCGAATTCGTGAAGTCTAAAGTCGCCACCATAAAAGTCTAAAGAATCAGTTGTTGTATTGATACCAAAGGAAAGATGGTCGTAGGCCCAATCCCAATCCCCGAAAGTTACTATCAGATCATCGTTTGCCAATGATCCCCGCGCCCTGAAGATATTTTCTCCGTCTTGATCCCTAAAAGTGGCAATATTCATATAGGCGGGATTGGCAGCAACGGCAAAAGTGGATGCTTCGGATGTTCCCGGACCGATTTGCAAAACAGAAACCAATGGATTGTTGCCGATTCCGATACCGGTGTTTCCATTGTTATCAATTATAAAGCGTTCCGTACCGGCCGTTTGCATCCTTATATAATCTTCGTCCGGATTAGCTTCAACCTGGATACCGGTATCAGCATCAGCATCAAATATGGAATTTCCAACCCGACTATCAACATACTCTTTTGTTGTCAATGCTGTGGCTCCGGCTGCATTGATTTCGGTTAAACTAAAAGATGGGGCTGTAATTGTCCCGTTTTTTAGAATCACAAAAGCATTACTTCTGTTAGCATTTTGGTAACCGGTTCCATTACCCACAACAAACAAATAATCCGTATCAACCCAAGTGTCAGAAGATTGATTACTATCTACCACGTTAAATCTTCCGACTGCGGTCATCATATAAGAATTGGCAACTGTGTCGTTGAGCGCCACCGCATTGTTTCCGCTGGCTTCAGAATAATAACCCGTTGCCAGAGTATATTGCCCACTGGCAGTAGTTCTATATCCAAAAGCGGTGGCGCCTAATCCAGTGGCATTTGTATCATTACCCCAAGCAACCGCATAATCATTGCCGGCAATAGTGGAGCGCCCAAAAGCTAGGGAATAATTGTTAGAAGCCGTGGTATCATAACCAAAAGCGGTAGCGTAAGCTCCGGAAGCAACAGTATTTCTACCAAAAGACAATGACCTAGCACCAGTGGCCTGTGTATTGTAACCAAAAGCAGTTGCTTCATCAGCTGTCGCTTGATTATTCATCCCCCAGGCCATCGCTCTGACGTCCGTTGCTTGATTGGTCTGACCAAAAACACTACTGGCGTAACCACCGGCGGTGTTTTGGTAGCCACCGGCCACCGCATAACTACCGGTGACTGTGTGATATCTTCCCAAAGCGACGGAGTAAACATCGTTTATGTTATTACCACCGCCAAGCGCGCTGGAATAATTTCCACTAACAATATTGTTCCGTCCGCTAGCAAAAGAACCGTTGCCAATATTGGCGTCATTCCACTCGTTGTTGTTTGTTTCTCCGAAACGAAGAGCGAATTTATCATTTCGGAAGAGTAGTCCTTGTAAATTTCCGGGATTTGATAAGTCGGCCGGTTCTGTGTTGGAAAGCAAGAGATTGCCCTGTTGATCAAGCATAAATCTTTGTGCGCCGGCGGTGTCCATCCTGATGATATCTTCATCTGCCGATTCTTCCACTTGAATACCGGTGTCGTGATCAGTATCCCAAAGCGAGCCGGCAGATAAACTGGAGGGGCTGATCCAATCTAAGCCGTTGCCGGTAGAAGACAAAATCTCCCCGGCAACACCAACACTATTATTGGTATCATGAATTAAAATGTCACCAGCGGATTGCAAAACTATATTTCCGGAGGAAACAGTTGTTATGAAAATATCCTCTCCTTCCGCATAAAGCCTTTTAGAAGTAAATGCGTATGGATGAGTGGAAAGAGGAACACGAGGGGTTGCTTCCGCATCACTTCCTATTTTTACTCCCAAATAATATTGTTGAGTGAAATCTAAGTAATCGGGAAAATGAATACATTCCCCCAAGTGTTGAGCAAAGATTCCATCTGTTCCGGGAGTTATTTGTTGACAATTGGGACTACTACCATCGTAGGTTTCCGTCCAAAGCAAATAACCTCCGGCACTAGGGGTATCGGTAGGCGAGCCGTGAACAGGATCAGTGTATAACGAGAATTGGATTGTCACCGGAGTTGTAATAGGGTTACCAGAAGAATCTCTAAGCCTGCCTTGGTAGTTAACAAAATCCGGGACCTGAGCTTTGGTGAAGTAGGAATAAGATAAAAATGCCAAAACGCTGAGAGCGAGAAAAGCTCCCAGTTTCATGACTTGTTTAAAAATGTATTTCTGTTTTTGCATTTTCTAGACTATTTTGAAATCGTCGTTTGTTTATATTTTCTACATTCTTCTTTATTTTCTGCGTCTTCTACATCCTCCGTGTAAACCCGCGTTTAATCCGCGTTAGTCTGCGATTGCGAAGCAATAAAAAAAGCGATTCCGCAGAATCACCCAATAAGCCCCCTATTAGCTTGTACTTGAATTTTACCAGAATTTGAGGAGAATGTCAAATTTTTTTGGTTTTTAGGATTTTATTGACATCTTATTAACATATTTATAGCTGTTGTTAGTATTCTGTTAATTACTCCGATTAAGATATTGTAAAATTTCCTTTTTAAACAAATTCAAACTATCCATTTTTTCTCGCAAATACGCATAGACTTTTTTACGGTCAATCTTTCCATATTCGTGAACCAAAATATTATGAAATCCCACAATTCCATCTAACTGCTCAACTAATTTTTTGGAAATAATTTTTTGCTTAAACAATAAACTAATGGCGTCTTGATTATCCTCCGGTCGCTCCAATTTATTGTCTATTATCACTAGTTGTGTCGTGTCAATAATAATCTGAATTCATAATTGCAAATACCGTTCTGCTGTTCCAAAATAATGAAAATCACTTAAAAAGTGTTTTCACTACTAACCTCTTTGTTTATCTTTTTTAGATATTTTAAATATTCGTCTAGTTGTTATATTTTATCATAAATTTTATTTCTGGTGGTTGGGCTCATCTATGGTTTTGTTAAGAGTTCCAACTCTCTATCTGTATAGACCTTGTTGTACATCTCTAAAAATGGTTTAAAATCATAATACTCATTTGTTGTTTTCAAATCAAAATCCAACAAGGCATCATAATCTTTCTTGAAAAGAATTTTACCGGGTTGAACTATGGCAAATTTAAACAAAATATCTCTAGTATCATTGAGGGATACTACTTCCACTTTCTTTCCGTTAAAAACTGACGATAGTTCCGTTATCAACCTTAAACGATTTTTAAACCTTTCATCCTCATCAACCTTATCGGCAAACATTACGGCAATATCCACATCACTGCTTCCCATTGCCGTTCCATCCGCTTGTGAACCAAAAAGGTACGCAAAAATAATTTTGCGCTTTTCAAATAATTTTTCTATTTTTTTATTTTGTCGCATTCTCGGTCTTTTGGTTTCAATTGGCAATACTTTTTTTGAAAACGTTTATATTTTCTGTAGAAATTCAATGCCAGTAAGAGCATTATTAACAATAATAGCCAGCACCACCAACCATAACGAAAGCGCAAAACCCTAAATTTCGCCAATTCTTTTGTTTTGACAATATAGTTATCCTCTGAGAGTGTGACCGCTGAAACTTTGTGCATTCCGTTAGTGAAGATGTTAGCCATCTCAATGCGCCAATAACCATTATTGTCGCTAAGACCGGTTACTATAATTGGAGTTGATTCAATCATCAGTGTTATTTGCGTATTGGGCAAGGCGGTTCCTTCAAAGATAACCTTGTCGGAGCTAACGGTAACCAACACCTGTTTCTCTCCACCAACTATGGCTGTTGATAAGCTGTTAGTTTTTAATTTGTCAAGCTTGTGTATATTGATATCATTTATTTCATTTAGGCTGATATAACTTAATTGGGAATTACTGATTTTGCTTTTGGCCGGCAACCATTTATCAAGACCCTCTTTTTTTGTTATTTGATTGATGATTGTGCAATCTTTGTATTTGGTAACGGTTTTTGTTTTTTCTTCGCAATCACAAGATGTCTCCTCGCAAGTTTCACAAACAGGGCAAGCTTCGCAATCGGGACAACTGCCATTAACCCCCGAAGCCAAACCGAAAGCCACTTGATTAGCGGCGTTGTTACTGAAGTCTCGCGCGTTAACAACCACTTCCCAGGCGTGATCAAGAGCAAAATTACTGACCGGGTCAACGGTTATAAAATAGTCAGCCGGAGTACCGGAGTAGGTAAATTGATTGGCGCCGGTAGCGGTGTAAATAATTCCGTCAACTTGAGCGGTGACAGTGTTAATATTCACTCCCACTCCGCTATCGGTGCAGTGAAAAGTGATATTATCAGCTGTGCCGACATTAACCACCCCGGGGGTCGGTGTGAAAAGTGTACAAACCGGTCCTTGAGTATCGGCAGTGGTGAAGCTGTAAGTTAAATGTTGGTGATTGACACTTGGGCAACCGTAATCATCAACATCTACCGTGACTGTGACCAGAGTGTTTTCCGGAAAGTCATTAGCCGGGTCTATAACAATGGAATAGTCATAAACGTTGCCATAATCATTTGTATTTAAAGGAGTGACTGTTAATTCCGGACTGGCAACAGTGTATGTTTGACTTCCCCAACCGGGGGCAGATACTGTGATTGTTAAAGTGGAGATGTTAACACCCGTACCCGGATAACCACCAGGATTAGCCAAGTCTCTTAAATTAAGAGATATATTACTATCGGAAGAAATGCCGGTCGCCCCATTATTCGGATTTTGATTGTATATTTCCACCGGATCATTGTCCGGTTCGGTGGAAAAAGTATAGTTGTAATTGTTGAGACTATGGACAATCGGATTACCCAAATCGGAAAAACTCAAGTTCACTGTATAATTTTCGCAATAGTAAAGATTGTTTGTGGGGTTTATGGTAACATCGCAATAGGGAACGCGGTTGGCATTGGTAGTATGACAGGAGTGAGAAACTTGCGGACTGCCGGCCGTGTAATTGGTTGTTCCCCAGTTGGCGCCGGTCAGACTTTCCGTTAAAGTGGAGAAATTAACTCCGGCATCATCATCATTTAAACGATGTTGAATGTTGGCAATAACCGGCACATTGGAATCTCCGCCAGCCGGATTTTCATTGGTAACATAGGGAGTGTCATCATCATCAGCAAAGTGTAAAGTATAGCTGTCGGCATGTTGCAGGATATCATTTCCGGAACCCGATTCCGCCAGGTTGGTATCGGTTGTATTGCCGGGAGTAAATTCAAAATCAAGGTCATAATCGCCGGCGCCATCCAGAACGGTGAAATAGAAATAAGCGAAACGACCAGAACCGGTGTATGAGTTACCGGGATTATCATAAGCGCCCAAGGTGATTTTATTGCTGGTAACATGGTTGTTGGGATAATTATCGTATTGAGTTCCCGGGTAAATGGTGGTAGCGGGAGTGGAACAATCACTGTTGACTATCTGTATGCGAGAATTGTCGTAGTTGATTTCCAAATCGGCGCCACCGGTAGCATGACCATCGGTGTCTAGCATCACGTCAACGCGGACACAACGTCCGTGGTAGAATTCATTATGATTTGACCCCTGCCCTTCCGGTACGCTGAAACTAAAAGATGTGTCCGCCTGAGAAATTTTTCCAATTAAAAGAAAAAAGAGGACAAAACTCAAAAGAAATAGTCTTTTCAATATTGGTTTTTTATTCGTTTTTGTCACTTGTTTATTTTTTGTTTTTAGTTGTGAATGGCAATTCTATTTCCATTCTACACAAATATACGGAAAAAACAATTGTTAATTTTAGCTTTAGTCGCCTACTAGGGCATAGTTATTAACAACTTTGGTCATATCCAAAGAGTTAACTTGACCATTCTCGTCAACATCCGCTCTTTCGTCGGAAACGCCACTGTCCATAATTGCCCAGCGAGAAGTTAAATAAGTGACATCAACGGAATTGACCATATTATCTCCGTCAGGATAAGAGGCGTTAACATAAACATCTCCGCAAAGCAGTTTCTCCGTACCGCCGACAGAAAAATCAACATCATTAACTCCACTATTTAGAACAACATTATTGAGTCTTTTTCTTAGATGAGCATATCCTTTAACCGCCAAATCATAAGTGCCGGGAGAAATGCCCGTTAAAACCAGACCGCTGTAATGACCGTTGTTATCCGTATCATAATAGGAATAGACATGAATAGGAATTGTGTTACCAACACTGTACACATAAATTAAAACCCTGGTGCTATCGTTGCCGGTAGGGGGGATTCTTTTTTCGGGAATAACAGTGAAATTTATGGTCACTTCCCCATCCTCGGGATATAAATGCCCGTGACGAATATTGAAATCCGTACTGTTTGACACATCCACACTGACATCACCAACTTGTTGTCTATCTAAATTGAAGTTACCTGAATTACTTTCTATACCACCAGCATTACCGACGTTTAACGGATCAAGTTGGTAATTGGCAGAAGAAATAGCCAAAGCCAAACCGGGAATAAAAAGCAAGAGAAAAATCAATTTATTAGATATTTGTTGAAGCTTCATCGTTATGTTGATGTTGTATTTATCGGGCGTCATTTGAAATCATAAGGTGTTTATCTTCCAATCCGTCTCTGCGCGTATTATTCCCACCAGAAGCGGATTTGCTGTTGTTTCAAAATTTTGCGCGATCATTTTTCGTTAATGATAAACCATTGCACCTTCAAATCTTTGTCTAAAGCCTCACTTATTTTTATTTCAAAATATTCGCCCTTTTTGATTTTTCCCAAGGCGACATTGATTGGTTGACGCGGTGTTAGAAGGATGTGAGAATCTTCGTTAACAACTTTGTTGTTTATCCTGATTTTTGTTTCTCCGGCCGGAATTATGCCTTCACCAACTATTTTTTTCTCAACATCTTGATTGGAAACGGTAAATTTGGCAGTGGTGAGCGCTTCGGCTTCAAGATTTTTTACCTTTAGGTTTCCATCCAGATCAAAAGTTATTTTCTGTCCCTGTTTTTCAATTACCGCAATATGTTGCGCCCAATCTTTGATTGCCTGTTTAACTGTTCCATCTTCTTGGTTGACAAGACTAATATCTTGCGAGTCAATCTTTTCTTCCAAAACATTTACTTTATTTTCCAAATCGGCAATTCTTTCTTCGTGGTTTTCCAGGGTGGCGGTTATTTGCGTATTAAGATCGGCAAGACTGTTTATGTTGTCACTGAGATGTTTTCTTTCTTCTTCAGTTTCTTGAACAATATCCTTGATTTTATCAAGTTTAGCCTGATTATCTTGAACGTTGTTCCAGATATCTTTGAGAGCCTCCACTGTTACAGCCATAATTTTACCGTACTCCAGAGATAAATATCCGTCCTTCTCCACATTAACAACTTCCGGCAATACTTTTTGCACATCCTGGGCTATAAAACCGATTTCCGGTTTGTTATCCATGCCCCGACGGAACGGGTGGCGAACAGTGTCCCATTTATAACTTACTCCCTGTAATTGCAAAACTTTGTCCAGGGCTGTTTCCGGCTCTATATTTTCAATATTTCTTTTTAGACGACGATCAGAACTGGTAGCGGCGGACAAAGCGGTACAATTTGCATCAAATAGAGTGATGGAAAACGCTCTGTCGCGATATGTATTTGCGCTTGTTCCGTTGTCTCCTTCATGAATTATCACTTGGACATTATTTGTATTGTACGCGGAAACATCTATATTGACATCATCGCGAGTGGACGTTGATTCTTCTTTGGAAAGATGAACATAATAATCATTGGTATTTACCGATTGCGAAAAATTAATTGTATAGCGACCGGTGTTTGTTCTGTTTACAGAAGATATTATTCCATAACTATTGGTAATTGTTCCATTGCCTTGTATTTTAGCTCCTCCCATTACACAAGATGTTGGATTTTGCCATTCAAAGCCGGTAGCAGTAGCCGTTAGGACCTGTCCAATGGTGCCGGCAGAATTGTTGTTGTCTTTTAAGGCTCCCTCCACACGTAGAGAACCGGCAATATGCAATGTATCTGTTGGAGAAGAAACACCAATTCCAACATTACCATCGTTCTGAACGGTTAACAAAGCGTTTGATGTTTGAGCCACCGATTCATCCACGTTAGCCACCGAATCTAAGCGGGCAATGATATATTTATCGGAGTCGGCGTAGGGACGACCGGCAAACCACTCATTGTCTCCACCTTCATCGTGCATAAATATACCGGTGCCACGGTAGTTGGTGCCGGAGGTGGCTTGTAAAATAAGGGCGGCATTGGTGTAACCGGAAGAACTTCCCCGTAGTCTTATTCTGGCGGAACGATTTGGATTGGAGCCGGTTCTATCAACATCAATATCATAACTTGGAGAAACAGTACCAATACCAATCAAGTCAAAATTGTTTATTATTAAATTGTGATTATTGTTGTTTCCATTGATAATTAGGTCACCAGTATTATTTTGTATATACGAATTTGTTCCATTGTGATATAAGGCAAGATCTTGACTTTCACCAAGCATTAAATCACCGCCGGGACCTGTTCCACCGGCAACACCATCTCCATCTTCATCTAAAATCCAGTCACCGCTTTCGGCATAAATCCCATAGTTATTGGTTGAAGCGTTGGCGACATTTATATATAATCCGTAATTGGTTGTCGCATTGCTACTGTTGGCGTAAAATCTTCCGGCATAAGCCGTGTTGGCAGCGGCAACAGCGGCATAAAGCGCTGTAGCATTTATCATATTGTTAGCACCGATACGCTTCGTAACACTAAAATAACCACCGTAACCATTCGTTATGTCTCCTCCGTCATCGGAATCAACTCTCACCTGACCGCGAATTCCATAGGCGGTACCGATATCTCCGTCATATCCATTATTCGTACTGATATACCCGTATATGCCATAGGCTGTATTGATGTTTGATTTATAAGGATAAACATTTGCGTAGGATCCGTAAGCCATATTAATATCGCCGGCCGTACTACCAGCGCCGGAATATCCAACGGATTGTCCATAAGAACCTATGATGGTGGTAACATCAGCAGCGTCGTCACTGGCATATTGACGCGCTACACCAACCACTCCATATAAGTTGCCTAGATCTGAAGTTGCATTGCTGGAGTTCCTGGCTTCAAACAAGCCTCCCCGATTATATCTGAAGGTATGTGTTCCATTGGTTTGCGTGAAACCATAAACAGCCGTCCCATCAGAATCATATCCATTAGCAATATCTTCTGTTTTATTGTTAATGAGATAAAAGTAGCCTCCATAAGATATTCTATCAGCAGTTAGTGTTGGGGAAGTAATGATGCCAGAAGCTTGAATTTGCACACTGTTGCTATCAATATTAAAATTTTCTGTTACCCTCAAGGTTTGATTATTGACAATACCGGCATTGGCGCCAACAGCGGCGTGATTGGCAACATCAAGACCTTCTCCTTCGGTAAGTCTCATCAACTCCAGAGCTCCAGTGGTGGAGTCTGAGTCGCTTGACCATCTGAAATATTCACTTGTGCTGTTATTATCAGCATCAATATTAAATAACATATTGGAATCTGCAGAAAGCAGTCCCTGAGCATCAAACCAAACATCAGACCCATTAGAAACATTGCCATCACCTTTATCAAAGACAATGTGATTAGCAATATCAAATCTTGACAAAGGACTATTTGTTCCGATTCCCACATTTCCACTACCCACAAAGTACAAGTTATTCCCACCAAGACTAACCGTCCTGTCTCCGGTCAGTGTCCCATCGGCAGTATAAATATTATCGGTGTAAGCGGTGGATGAAGTTGTTACCCAGTTGGAACCATCCCAAGTGAGAATGTCTCCATTGCCGGGAGGAGTGGTGGAAGTATCTACGTCAGTTAGTAAATCTATGCCGGCGTTTAGACTGAAGGTTGTGCCACTGAGGTTTAAACCGGTACCGGCGGAGTAGGTGGTGTCCACATCAGCTGAACAAACAAAAGAAGTTCCGTTCCACTGTAGTTTGTCTGTGCCGGCGCAAGTGGGAGAGTTGATAGAGAATTCATTACCGGCGGAGAGATTAAGACCATTGCCAGCGGAGTAAGTGGTGTCATCATCACCATCATCTAAACCACTGGGGCGATTTTGAATAGAAGTCCAATCGGGAGTAATGAGGGTTTGACCGGCAGCGGTTAGTCTGCCTTGTTGATCTACGGTAAAGGTGGAACTATGAGTGGCGTCTCCGTAGGAACCGGTGGTAACAGCCGTATCAGCCAAGTTAAAGGTTGTACCACTGAGATTTAAACCGGTACCGGCGGAATAAGTTGTGTCATTATCATCGGCAGGTACCCAGTTGGAACCGTCCCATTTAAGAGTTTGTCCGTTTGTAGGAGCAGTGGTGGTGGTATCTACGTCAGAGTGTTGGTCAATGGAACCGAGGGTAACACTGCTAGCATCAACCCAATCAGTACCCGATACCGTTGAAGAAAGAATTTGTCCATTTGTGCCGGGAGAATTAGATGAGTCATAGAGCGCTCCTTCCAATCGAGCGTTTCCGGCAACATGCAGTCTTTCCGAGGGTGAGGTGGTTCCAATTCCGATGTTACCGGTCACCTTGTCAATGAGCAATCTAACATTTCCAGATGTACCGTGGGTAGATATTCCATAATCAACAATTGTGAAATCATCGCCGCTAGATCCGGCGACATTTGCCGGTCCAAAGAGCCAGGAACTTTGGACATTGGAGCCGTTGACTCGCACTTGTAGAATAGCCGGTCCATAGGTATCATTTCTATCAAATCTGATAAAGTCGTTGCCGGAGATATGTAAAATTCTGTCTGGAGCAGGCGTCCCAATACCAACCCTGCCATTACTGGCTATTCTTACCCTTTCATTTCCCCCGGTAGTAAAGGCTAATTGATTAGTACCGGCCCTAAACATTCCAGTATCCGCATCGGAAGAAAATCTAAAAGCAGGTGAACCAGCTGTTCCATCGGAGGAAACAAATCTGGTGGCGCGAACATTACCATTTACTTGCAATTTATTTACAGGGGAGCTAGTCCCTATTCCTATATTTCCACTACCCGTAAAGTACAAATCATTCCCACCAAGACTAACCGTCCTATCTCCGGTCAAAGTCCCATCCGCCGTATAAATGTTTGTCGTGTAAGCGGTGGATGAAGTAGTTACCCAGTTGGAACCGTCCCAAGTTAGTAAATCTCCATTACTGGGAGCATTGGTGCTTGTGTCAACATCCGTTAACAAATCTATGCCGGCGCTTAGACTAAAGGTTGTCCCGGAAAGAGAAAGTCCGGTTCCGGCGGAGTAGGTGGTGTCATTATCATCGGCGGGTACCCAGTTGGAACCGTCCCATTTAAGAGTTTGTCCGTTTGTAGGAGCAGTAGTGGAGGTGTCCACGTCGGAATGGTTATCTATAGAGCCAAGGGTTAAACTGGCCGGATCAATATAGCTGAGGGCGTTGCTACCGTTGGTTTGAACCAAATAACCATTTGTTCCATAATTGTTAGGAGTATCTGTTAAACCAACAAAGGTAGTGGAACCGACAGTGTTGGGATCGGTGTTACAAACTAAACCTGTTCCGGCTTCGTAAGTACAGAGTCTGGTATCAGTCAGGGTTCCTTCGTTAACGGAGAAGGTGTTTCCAGAAAGGTTAAGAAGAGTTCCGCTGGCAGTATAGGTAGTATCATTATCATCAGCTGGTACCCAGTTGGAACCGTCCCATTTTAGAGTTTGTCCATTTGTAGGAGCAGTGGTGGTGGTGTCTACGTCAGTTAGTAAATCTATGCCGGCGTTTAGACTGAAGGTTGTGCCACTAAGGTTTAAACCGGTGCCGGCGGAGTAAGTGGTATCCACATCACTGGAACAAACAAAAGAGGTTCCGTTCCATTGGAGTTTGTCTGTGCCGGCGCAAGTGGGAGAATTAATAGAGAAGGTGGTTCCGGTGAGAGACAAACCATTGCCGGCGGAATATTCGTCATTTAAAGACGAGAGATCAACATTACCACCGTTGGTCAAACTGAGAATATTGGTAATGTTATCAAAAGAAAGAGCCTGATTGTCAGTGTTATCCAAATAACCGGACAAATCTATGTTGGTAATTGTTCCGTCTTCATCGGTGTAATCAAGAGAATTTCCATTCAGAGCCAAAGAGGTGATGGTTTCGTTAATGTCTTGTACCACCCCGTTTTCATTGGTGTAGTCAGCTATTTTATGCCCGACAACTTGATTGGCAATATTTGTAACTGTTTCCAGGCTGGTAGTGGAAGCTGGCACCCAATTGTTTCCATTCCAGCTGAGAATTTGGCCGCTAACCGGTGGGTTGGTGGAAGTATCTACATCTCCCAGCTCGTTAATTGATTCAGTATTGTCTATATATTTTGACAAATTCACACTAAGTGTTCCGCCGTTGTCTGTAATGTTTAAATTGTCTCCGGAAAGATTAAAAGATAAGTTGAGTTCATTATTTGAGTCCCCGTCTTCTTCTTCTGTTAAATAACCATTGTTACTAACATAATCGTCAACTTCCGCTTCGGTAATTTTTTCAACGTCCTTTTCCACCACTTTTTCTATTCTTCCCTGGCTGTCAACGGTTATTTGGGGGATTTTATTGGCGGAACCGAAAGTTCCCTGGGCATTCCGCCTGCTTAAACTGATTAGATTGTCGGAAATGGTAATCCCTTGTCCGGCTTTTAGATTTTGAGAAGTTATTTTTACCGCTTGTTTTTTGGCCGGCGAAGCAATTTGAGAAGTTTTTGGTTGGGGAACTAAGCGAGTTTGAATGTTTAAATTTGCAGAAAAGAAATTTTTTGGTAAAGGAAAAAATAACAACAAGATTAAGAAACCAACAATTGTCAGTTGGTAGGAAATTTTTTCCTTTTTCTTCCGGAAAAATTTAAAAATGAGAATGGAAATGAATACCAAAAACAAGCCGATCAGTAAAAGCACCGGCGGAGAAAATATTGTTTCCATTTTGAGCATTTCCCCTAGCATTTTGATTGATTTTTTATTTTGATTTTTGGTTTTTCTATTATCCGATAATTATTATTTTAGACCCTTCGTCTCGGGGATAAGACGAAGCACCCGTGGTCTAAAATAATAATTATCAGACAATAAAAAAATGGCTCACAGAAATGAACCACCCCTTTTGTGTTTTGATAAACCCCCTAATATGAGTTTGTACTGACATTTTAGCACAAAAACCGCTAATAGTCAATTGGAATTTTTGCCGGTTTTTCGGCTGATTTTCCCATTTTTTTATTTTTTCTGTTTGAACCGTAGTTGGGTCGGTTTTTTTTGATTATCAACATATTATCCACAAGAAAAATCCTTTTAATTAGCCATTTTTGTTGAATTTGACAAAATTTTTCAAGTTTTTGTAGTTTTATTGTTTTATCAAGTTTTTGTTTGTTTTTTAATTTTTAAAAATTTTTTAGCTTGAAAGGCTGACAGCGTTTGTTTACACATTTTGACAGAGAGCCGGTTTTTAATTGACAAAAACGTGAAAATATGGTACAACCGAGTGTCAGGTGGGAGGAGTTGCTTGCACTTGAGAGTTCGTTGACAATTAAATACCAATTGACGCCCAAATTCGGTAACTCTGAGGTGGCGTTGCCTTATTTTTCCACCCGCTCGCTGTTCCGATTGCTCCCAGACACTCTCCTGTTCCACTCCTCCGTCGCTAATCTAAACTCACCACTTAAGAACGATGTTAAAACAATTAACAACTATGCTAAAACGAAACACTGTTTGAAAAAATAATTAAAAAATGTTTTTCTTCATTGTTTTTAAATGGTGAGTTTAGAAGAAAATAAAAAAGAAAAAATAAAATTTAGCCCCCAACAAGGGGGCGAAGGAGGACAAAATGGAAATGTTAAGTTTAATAATAAAGGGAGCAATTATTGGGGGGGCGGTCTACAATTCACAAGTAAGAATTCCTGTGAATCATCTTGGCCTCCCCATTTCTATTTTTACGGGGAGGTTTAAAGATAAAGACAATCATGTCCCTATCCATCCTCCCTATGAGGAGGGGTGGCACCTGAAGCCATTTTGGTGGAAGGTGTTGGTTGTGGACCAGTCGGCCCAGACCAGAAGGATTGAAAAGCGGGCGTATCCCGCCAACAACGGCACCGTTTTGGTTTCCGGGTTGGTGGAGTGGAGATACTCTAAACGAGCTCTGTTTAGAGTTACTGAAACCAAACAGTCTATTGAGGCCGGCTTGGACGCCTTGATAGACGATCTCTTGTCCAAGGAGGTTGCCGGGGTTGATGTAGAAGACTGTGTCACCCGCAAGGGTGAGCTGAACACAAAGCTCCGACAAAAACTAACCAAGGAGTCTGACCTCATTATCAATGGGGAAAGACTCTCTGAGTCGGAGAAAAAGTACGGTATTGAGATACTTACCGTACATATTTCTCTGGTTGAATTGCCTCCTGATCTGGAGGAGGCGAGAAACGAGGAGCAGAGAGAGCAATACGAACGGCAAGCTCAGAATGTTGAGCGAACCGTTTTGGAAAAGGATGTGGAAGTTTTTACGAAGCTCGGGGCCGATCCAGACTTGGCCCTGAAAATGGCTATGCAACGGCAGGGAAAACTGCCTGACGGCATGACTGATGAGCGACTGAAGGTTGATGTTCCCGATGGCCTCGGCGGGCTAGTGGGAGCATTGGTAAAAAAAATAGGGGGTAGGAGTAAAAAATGAAAAAAATCCTTTTTTTTATAATCCTTGGGGTTGTCGGTTTTTCTCTCTTAGCTTCTTTAGTCTCGCGTTTTAGCGGAGTTTGGCTGGGAGTGGAAATATTCGTTATGCTCACCCTTTTCTTAGTGGTGGGTATGACAAGGACGGAGAGGTTGGACAATGATTCTGCTTCTTCCATCCCAGAGGAATCAGAATCAAGCACATCATCTCCTCCTTCCTCCAGGCCTGATTGGTGGGCTTGGGGGGGACTGATTATAGTCATTTTGACCGTTATCTGCGGGTCGCTCTATATTTACCACAAGGGCCCGTCGGAGGACAAAAAAATAAGAGCTGCGGGGTGGAGGGAAGTCCCGACCGTTCCCTATTCCTGTTTTTATAACGGGAAAAGGGTAGCGGTAACGGGGATACCTCTCCCCCCGGAAATGGCGGGAAAGGCAGTTGTCTTCCGCCGTTTTCGTTGGAGTGCTTCTTTTGCCCTTGAGAACGGGAGGTGTAGATTACACTTCACTTCCCCCGGGGTAGAGGAGGCAGTTAAACTGGACAAAAGTAATTATCCCTTGCTTTTGTCCATTAATGGGCGCGTGCCGGACACAATCTGGTGGCGCCCGCTAGATTTAGTCACCCGGCCGTAACAACGGTTGGGTGACAAACAGAAAAGCCCTTGACCGAGGAAACGGTCAGGGCTTTTTTTATTGGTTATTGGTCGGTTTTTAGCGTTTTTTAGTGACAACCGCAATTGTATCGGGAACCGATGGAAACATGAACGTGATTTAATTCGGGATTGACCCAGGCGCCACAAGCGCGGGCGGCGGCGGAAATTTCATCAACAAGATCTTCCCTGCCGTAATCTACCGCATAAGACTGTCCTCTACAATTGGTTCCTCCGTAATGACAAGAGTTTCTTTTGTGAGCGCAGGGTGGCTTGCTGTAGTTAAAAGCGCATCTGTCTATTCCGGCTGAATCAGAGATGGAGCTGATATGATTGGCTTCCGGCGATAAATACCAATCCATGCAATCCATAAATTCTCGCAAGGCCGGCGAGGCATCCGCTTCTTGCGCTTGAATGCCGGGATCGTAACTGCGGGGACTTTTTTGCGCTCTTCTCTCCGCTTTTCTTCCTCCGGTTTCACCTGTTCCCGCGCCTCCGCCTCTGTTGCCAACGTCCGTTCCTCCGCCTCTATTTCCGACGTCAGTTCCTCCGCCTCTATTGCCAACGCCAACGCCTCCGCCTTGCGAAATATTGAAGCTGCTTTCCGTGTCACAGCTGAATTGGAACCAACCATCATCACCACCTTTGCCAATCATATCTTTGTTAACGGAAAGAAAATTTAAAATCGTGTAAACAACAAGCCAGGAAAGAAGGAAGAGGCTAAAGCCGAAAATTGTTTTTTGAATTATTTCTTTGGCCAGGCCGGTTAAGCGGGCGCCACCGGAAACAATATACAACACTCCGGCAATGGTCAGCATTAACAAAGAAACCACTATTAACAAGGATAGAATCAGATCAAAAATATTTTTGATTAAAATAATGAAATGACACAGAGTACAAACTTTATTGATTGATCTGACCTCTTCATTGCCACCGCTGCCTCCCCCGGCGCACTCCTTGTTGATACCACAAGGCACCAACGGACCGTGGAAGAGGAGAAAATCCACCCCTTTCAGCCCCTCTTCACCACAATCATTGGCTTGATTTGTTGTTTGGGTCGTTTGTCCACCGTTTGAACCATTATTTTGCAAACCGTTATTGTTTTGTCCACTTTGATAATTACTAATAGCCTGGTTTGATGAGCATCTGATTACGGCACCACCAATGGTACATTGCCAGTTGCACCTTTCTCTGTCGTTTGATGTTTGACAAAATAGACTATTCCTAACCAAGGTGGCCGGATTTCTACAAGGATTGTTTTTATCAGGCCCGCAAGCATTTGCGTAAGAAAAAGGATTACGACAACATCTTGAACCTTGGTGACAGTCAAAGCCCAGATCTATATGTCCGCTGGGACAAATGCTACTCGTGGCGCAAACGCCGTTGTTTGCCCGACATCTTTCTTCACCGGTTTCTCTGGGTTCCCCGCGACATTCTTGCAATTCGGAACATTTTTTATTTATGGCCGTGTCGCCTGACAAACAGGCGTTTTGTGCGTTGCTGGGAGTGTAACAATTACCCGGTCCCCATCGCCCCGGGTCGTTATAATGTCTAACACAACAATAATCTCTCTCCGGGGGAATTCCCGGGTTGGAAGCCACACAACAAATTTTGCCGTCGTCGCAAGTGGTATTAAAAGGCGCCTGAGTGGTAAGAATAGGACAACTGTTTTCACAACTGCCTCCCAAGGCTTCACAACAAGCGGTTTTTTTGTAGCATTCTTCATCCGGCAAGAGTTGGTAGGCGCCGGCCGGTTCCAAATTGCTACAGTCATTCCCGGTGGTGAAAACACAGCGGTTGCTTAGCATTATCTGATCGCTAAAACAACAATTGGCTTGAACGAATCGGGCACCGGAAAAAAACAGGCTGATAAGTAAACCTGCTGAAAGCAAAATGGTTGACTTTATTTTTTTGTTAAACATCCGGTTTTAGAATGTAAATGGTTTATTTTGGGTAAAAATTGTTTTACAACTTTGATTTGCGCACTCGGTTTTTGAAAAATTATTTTCTGACCAAGGCATTGATTCTTTCTTGAGCAGTGTTAACCGCTTCTTCGTAGGTGGCCAGACCGCGGTTAACACTGTCAATCATATCATTAAAAATCGCTTCTACAGCATTGTTGTCAACTTGTCGCCAGGAACGGGCGGTCAACGCTTGTTGCGCAAAGGGGCCAAGAACAACGTCGTTTTTAAAAACGTTAATTAAGTCGCGACGAGCCGGCGGTTTGTGAGTTTGTTTAAGATATTCCAGGGTTGGGTCATAACCGGTTAAATCGGAGTTTCTGGGATTGGTAACGAAATTGATATATTGCCAAGCAACTTTAATGCGGTAGTCATTGTTGTAATTGGCATTTTGGGGCAGAGCGCGATTTTTAACCACCGCCAAGCCCCAGTAGCTGGGGTAATTGACTGCGCTTACTCCGGTCGTCTGAGGAACCGGAGCGATGCTAAAATCAAGTTTGGGATCGGATTTTTTGAGGCGATCATACCAGTAGGAATAATTTATCATCATAGCGGTGCGTCCGTAACGAAAACTGTCCACGGAATAATCTTGTTTGGCATTCCAGCTGTACCAGGGCTTTGAACTGTCCGTAAAGGAAGTAAAAAATTTGAGAGCCTCCACTCCCGGATCTATATTGGCCAGCCTGGAAGTATGAAAATCGGCTTCCAGGGTGTTGTTTTTGTTCATTACCGCTCCGCCTTGCATCATTAAAAGCATTAAAATGTCACTGGCGCGGTTGACCGCTCCCGGATTCTTGGCCCGACCCAGGGCAATGCCCGATTGAAGAATGTTGCCGAATTTATCTATTTTGGTGAGCAGTTGCACGTCTTTTTTTAGTTCAGCCCAGGTTTTCGGTGGAGAGGTGATGCCGGCCTGGTTAAGGAGATGATTGTTGTAATAAAGGGCCAGGCTGTCGCAATATAACGGCTTGGCATAAATCTTGTTCTTGTAAACAAAATCATTGTAAGCGACATCAATAAAAGACTGTTTAAATCTGGCTAAGTCGCTTTCGGAATCCGGTTCGGGAACAATTTTATCGCCATGCTTCGGCAACCAACTGCTTTTGAAGTAGATAATGTCCGGGGCGGTGCCGTTGGCCATTGCCTTTAAAATTTGATTTTCAAAATCAGGGATATTGTTGGCAATTTTTTTGTACTTCACATCGGCGACCCGAGGATTAAGACGGGCAAAATCAGTATTGAGACGATTATAAACATCAGAGTCGTCAAAAACTCCCCAAATTTCCAGAGTAACTTGAGGATATTTGGGCGTTTTCTTTTTGAAACAACCGGCGACAGAAAAACTGATAGTGAATAATAAAAGAAACAGAAATATTTTTTTCATTTTTGTTTTTTAGTGGCAAGCAACTAAATTTTTTCGTTGTTTTATTATAACATAATTATTTTGGAAAACAAAAAAAGCGATCTGTTCGCTCTTTTTGTTTTTTTGTTTATTTTAGCCAAGTTCGTATTACCTCCAGCTAAACTCCTCACCAATAAGGGCTTTGCTGAGGAATACTACAATAGCATAACCCAAAACACTGACAACCATACCGATAATGGCATAGGTAATCATATCTCTGGCCGTATCTGCTCGGTCACCACCACTGGATGTTAGGAAGAATAAACCGGCAATAACGAAGACCAAAACGGCTAAAGCGAAGACTACCTTTAGTAACCCCTTAATAACATCAAAGATTATACTAACCAAATTTGTATCACCAGATTTATTGACGCCTAATTGGGTTGCTTTACTTTCATCAATCTCAAATTGAGCTTGAGTAGTTGGAGAAAACAAAAAAATAGGCATAGCCACAACAGCACTCAATACCAGTCCGGTGATTATTTTATTTATTTTCATCGCATATCACCTCCTTCCTGTTTTAATTTTTATTTTTATCCAAATTTGCTTTTTTATTCCTTAGTGATTCCACTATTGGGTAATCAATTCCACTATTTTTTTAACTATAATCAAAGACATTCCGGTGGCAATCATTCCAACAATTGAGTACTTGATTGTTTTGCCGGCTCTTTCCGCCACATCAACCGTTCCCGCCAAAAGATACATAATTCCACCGATAACCAATCCTATTATAGCAAGAATTCCCACAATTGACAACAAAAACTGCAAAGCTCGTCCGACAATTTCGGCGACGGAAGGCGCTTGACCGATATTGGTTGGCATGGGAGCGTTTTCTCCGCCAAGGACTATCACTTTTATTTCTTTTAAAAAAGCCGGGCCGGCTACGGCCAAGGCCAGTCCGATAATGGCAAAGGTGATAGTTTGTTGCGCCAATTTCTTCATTGTCTCATTGCCACCACCGGTGGCGGAAAGAATATACATTACACCGCCAATAACCAAGGCTAGCGTGGCTAAAAAGGCGATAATACTTCCCAGTTTAACCATAACGTTCTGTAAAAAGTCGGTGAGACTGGGAGTGCCGACGGGATTTTTAAATTCTATATTAGTTGGCGCAGCCAAAGAAAAGTGACTAGCTAAAGAAAGCGCCAGTCCGACTGTTGCTAAAAAAATTACTAATAGAAGAACTTTTTTATTTGTAAAAATATTTTTGGAAATTTTCATAAGATTAATTTTATTTGGCAAATGTCTGCCGGTAGCTTTTTATTGTGTTGATAAATTTATTCTATGAATCATTTTTGTTTTGTTAACCACCGATTAAAGCGAAAACTTGCTTAACAATTATTAGAGAGGCGCCGGCAACTACCACGCCAATGATTGAGTAAAACAGGCCTTTTCTGGCTTTTTCTCCCCGGCCGGTATCTCCCCCGGCCAGAATAAATAGAATTCCGGAAATAGCGAAAGAGATGGTGGCAATGATACCAAAAACTACCAGAATAAAGTTTAACGCGCTTTCTATGATGGCTTTAATGGGTTTGGCATTTCTGATAACATCACCTCCACCGCTACCACTTGATCTGGCCAGTTCCACTATTTCCTTGAGAATAGACGGCGCGGCAACGGCAATGGCAAAGCCGATGAGGGCATAAGTAATGATTTTTTTGCCCAACTCTATCTGCGCGCTGCGACCGGTGGAGGTGATATAGACCAGCCCGCCGATAACTATCATTATAACCGCCAGCCAACCGATAATAGCTTGCAATTTGGCTAGAAAATTTCCTATCAGGGCGGTAAAACTGTTAACACTGAGGGGGTTTTGATAGGTGACTTCCAGAGCCGGCAATTGTAATCCTTTTAAATTTTTTCTCGCCTCAGCCAATTGTTCTTTTTCGTAATATCTTTGTCCATCTTCCTCGTACACGTAGCCGTTTATCCTTTCATTTTGACCATTTGGTTTAAGATATATTTCTTCCCCATACCACATAGTGGGGCGATCGTGTGTCCACTCACCCGTTAGACCTCTCCATGCTCCTCCGGATTGTTCTATTTTATCAATAAATAAATCACCGTCTGTTCTGTCCGGATCTCCAGCTTCTATGTTTTCTTTCCCGTATATATTCTCAAATTCCCCCAAAATAATTCCGTCATTAAGATTTAACTTGTATTTTAATATTTTTACAATTTGCCTATTGATACCGTCATTTTTTATGCCATGTTCATCCAGCCAGTCACCGGCGCGTTCGTCAAATTCTTCATTAGTGGCGTTGTTTCGTTGCTGATAATTTTGTTGCGCCAAACTTTTATCATAAAAGGACGAGGTAAAAAAGACAAGCAGGCCTATAAATAAAATTGGTAAAATAGACAACAAATTAAATTCACGAGAAAACATTTCTGTTTTGTTTTGTTATTTTTATAATTGTTTAATCATTTTTTCGGTTTTTGTCGAATATTCTTGTGTTGCAGGGTAAATTATATCATATATTTAAGGAGAATAACAATCAGCCGGAAAGTTTGTTTTGGATAACTTGGTTATTTGCTAATACTTTACTTGTTTGTTATAATTTAGAGGTAAATGAGATTCTTATATATGAAAGAAAATAAAAACAAAATGAGAGCGTTGGTTATGACTTCCTTTTTGGTTTTGTCGCTTTTTTTGTTGCCTGTTTTTTCTAGGGCTCAATTCGTGGAAGAACCGGAGGTTCAGGAGCCGGCCAATTCGGTGGCCGTAGCCAGCCACAATCAGGTTAATAAAGTTTTTGACTTGTTAATTATTTTTTCCGCTTTGATTTTTGTGGTTAGTGTGATGGGTTTTATTATCGGTTTTATTAAACTGGTAATTTCCGAGGGTGATGAAAAGGAGATAGAGGAAGCTAATAATATTTTAGTTCTATCCGGTTGGGTGTTCGGTGCTTCAATTGCCATTTATCTTCTTGTCAATGTTATTAAATTTTTTGTTTACTAAGATTGTTATGAAAAAGTTTTTTGTTTTTCTATTATTGGTTTTCGGGATTGGTTTATTGCTCAGCGGAGTTTTTTGGGTGCAGGCTCAAGGTTGGACAGAGGGGCAAGAAGTCGTTAGTGGCGCCAACACCGGTCTTTCCGAACTAACTCCTTTGGAATTAATCCTGAATATTCTCTATTGGCTTTTAAGTTTGATTTTCTTGTTAACCATTTTGGCTTTCGTTGCTTCCGGAGTGATGTTTATAATGTCCTTCAATAACAGCAATATGATAGAGAGGGCAAAGGAGTGGATTACTTATGCGATAATCGGACTGGTTGTCAGTGTTTTGGGTTTTGCTATTGTAACAACTATTTCCAAGGTGTTGATCGGCGAACAACCAAGCAATAATCAGTGGCAGAATAGGCGACCGGTAATAAACGGAAATCCCGGTAATGTTTGGAATGAATGGCCGGGGCTCTAATGATTTTAAAAGAGTGTTTTAGTAATATCGTTTGGCAAATTTATTTTTATTTTTGTTTTTGATAAATATTTTATGGGGTTGTTAAGTTTTAAAAAATTTACCTATTTGTTTATTTTTGGCTTGCTGGCAGTTTTGCCTTTTTTTGCTTTGGCGCAGAGCCAAACAGGCAGTGGTTCCAATATACCTTCCATTGGGAATAGTGCGTCTTCGGGTAATTCCTCCCAAACCGGTAACAATGTCGGGCAAACGAATGCTACCGGTTCTCAGAGCGGCAATCAATTGTCCGGGCAAGGAATTGTTATCCCCAGTGGAACCGGTTTGCCGGAGGGAACAGTGAAGTCGGTTTTATCCCGCGTTTTAAATTGGTTGTTAATGATTTTTATTGTGATTGCCACTATTAGTTTTGTTGTGACCGGTTTGCAATTTATTTTTTCTTTTGGCGGTTCTACCGGCGCCGAAACCCAAGCTAAGAAGAACTTTGTTTATACAATTATTGCCATTTTTATAGTAGGCGGAGCCTTGATAATATTAAATGCAATTTTGTATCTTTTAGGAAACGGTGGAACCGGTACGGCCGGGAACAATAACACTACGCAAACCAACCCTGTCCAACAAAATAATCCTACCAATACCCCCGGCTCCTCCGGTAACGCTCAGTCACCTTCTCCGGGAGGAACAAATGGAAATACAGGTAGTGGTAGCGGTAATGGTGGTAGTGGTAGCGGTTCCGGTGGCGCTCCTGGGTCAACTCCGCCCGGTTCTAATGGTCCAACCTATCCGCCCAACACGCATGGTCCTTGGTGGTTGTAATTTTAAATGTTTTTTACAGAAAGAGTGCTTGTCTGTGTAAACAAAAATAGGCTTTTGAAACCAACTGCTCTGTAGCTAAAACCGGCTTTTGTTAGTCGGTTTTTTGGTGGTAACGGGCTTGGTGGTTGCGAAGTTGACAGTCGCAAGGTTGAAGTGATGATTGTTAGTTTATTTTATTGGTTTGTTTAACCGAGTTTACGGTGGACTTTTTTATTAAATGTGTTAGAATGCGAAAGCCCGGAACTCACCTAAGGTTTTCCCTTTTCAATATATAGTCAAGTAAAGAGCCTGGGAAAACAACCCTGAATGAGTTATTAAATAGAGCGGGTGTCGGTTAATGGTAAACCACAGGTCTCCAAAACCTGAACTGTAGGTTCGATTCCTACCACCCGTGCAAATTTTAAAAACTCGTTGCAAGTTTACAAAAAACCCGGCCAAGCGCCGGGTCTTTATTTTATTTTTTCATCTCCTTATGGAGAGTATGTTTGCGACATTTTTTGCAAAATTTTTTCAACTCCAGCTTGTGCTCCCTGAGTTTTTTCTTGTTTTTGTGGGAATAATAATTGATGTTTCCGCAAACCTCGCATTTAAGTTTGATAAGATTATCTTGTGACATATCCGTAGTTTACAGTTTAATTTTTATCCCCGGTCCCATGGTGGTGCTGATTGTGATTGACTTTATCAGCTGTCCTTTGACTTTGGCCGGTTTGTTTTTTTGAACAGCCTCAATTAAAACTTTTAAATTTTCCAACAACTTTTCCGGCGTAAATGAACGCCGACCGATAATTTGGTGGATATTTCCTCCCTTGTCGGTTTTAAGCTCGGCTTTCCCCTTTTTAATTTCGGCAATCATTTCCGCTATTTTTGTCCCGACTGTGCCGGCTTTGGGGTTGGGCATTAAACCACGAGGACCGAGAATTTTGGCAATCTTTGAAAGTTTAGGCATCATTTCCGGAGTGGCAACGACGACATCAAAGTCAATTTTTTTATCTTTGGCAATTTTTTCTATCAATTTTTCATCTCCGATTATATCAGCGCCCGCTTTTTTAGCTTCGTCAACTTGGGTTTCGGTGAAAGCGACTATTTTTTGCGCCTTGGCGCCGGTGCCGTGGGGCAAGCTGACAAACCCTCTAATGTGTTGATCCGTTTTACGTGGGTCAATGTTCAAATGCAGATGAACCTCCACCGATTCATCAAACTTGACCGGAGGAAGTTGGTTGATGATCTCCAGCGCTTCTTCTGGAGTATACTTCTTTGTTTTCTCAATTTTTTCTATTGCTGCGCGATATCTTTTACTTTTTTTCATAATATTGTTTGGTGGTAATGACGAGAATTGTCCGTTTTAACTTTAATTCTCTCCCACTTTTAATTATTATTTGATAAAAATTTAGTCTTCAACTTTGATTCCCATGGAACGGGCGGTGCCGGCGATGATTTTTACAGCCTGCTCCTTGTCGTAGGCGTTAAGATCATTTTTTTTCTTTTCCACTATTTCCTCCAATTGGGCTCTTGTAACAGTGCCAACCTTGTTGGTAAGTGGATTGTCAGAGCCTTTTTTAATGCCGGCGGCTTTTTTTAACAATTCGGAAGCCGGCGGTGATTTTAGGATGAAGCTAAAACTACGATCATCATTAACCGTAATCTCAACCGGGATTACTTCACCCATCATTTCCTTCGTTTTTTCGTTGAACTGGTTACAGAAATCTTGAATATTGATTCCGTGTTGACCAAGAGCCGGTCCCACCGGCGGAGCCGGATTAGCTTGCCCGGCTTTAATTTGTAATTTTATAACAGTTGCCATTTTGTTGGTTATCAGTTATCAGTTATCGGTTTACAGTGATTGATAATTGATGACTGATTTTATTGTGTTAGTGATTACTTATTTTAGTTATCAGTTTAATGGTTTATAACCGTGAACCGTACCTGCCCCACGAGGCCTTGGCGAAATGGGGAACCGTGAATTAGGAACTGGGATTCTAGCTTTTTTTAACTTGCAAAAAATCCAGTTCCACCGGAGTTTCTCGCCCAAATATATCCACCAGAGCTTTTATTCGGCCTCGGTTTTGATCCACTTCCTGAACTTTGCCCTCAAAATTTTTGAAAGGGCCATCAACAATTTTTACCAAATCCCCAACTTTAACATCCATAGCGTACTTGGGCGCCTCTTCACCCATTTTCTTTTTAATGCCTAACATCTCGTCCTTGTTGACCGGTGTTGGAGTGGTGTCCACTCCGATAAAACCGGTAACATTGGGGGTGTTTCTGACTACATACCAGGAATCATCGGTAACAATCATTTCCACCAAAACATAGCCGGGAAAAATTCTTTCTTCTACGGAATATCTCTTGCCATTCTTAATTTTAATCTTCTTTTCTTTGGGAACAACCACGTCAAAAATCTTGTCTTCCATATGCATTGATTTGATTCTTTGACGAAGATTGCGGGCCACATTTTCTTCGTAGCCACTGTAAGTATGGATGACATACCATTGTCGTCCGTAATCGGTTGTTTGTTTTGCCATATTTTTGATTGTTTAAGTGGAAATCAGCGCCAAAAAAGCGACGCTTTAAAAAATTCATCTCGCTTTTAACTTATAAATTTGCTGATAAAGCTGGAAAACAACATATCCAGTAATCCTAAAAACAGAGCCACGGCTACACTGATGACAATAACGGCAATAGTGTAGTTGACCACCTGTTCCTTGCTGGGCCAAGTAACTCTCCGTAACTCCAAATACGATTCTTTGATGAAGTTAATGAGCTTGTTCATTTTTCTTGTTTTAAAAAACAGCCTGACGGCGGTTTATGTTTACGGTGTTATTATACTTGTTTTTTATCGGATTGTCAAATTAAAAGTGCTGAACTTGATTTTAGAAAATTGCTTTTAGAGGAGCTTTTTCTTTTTGAGAATAAAAATGGAAAGAGAAACCGTGCTGAGAAAAAAGAAAATCATCAGGGCTAAAATAACTTTAAAAGCCGTTTCTGAGTTTTCCAAACCGTTTTTGATGTTCATTCCATATAATCCGGTAATTAATGTTAGGATTGAGATTATCAAAACAACCACGGTGGCGAATAGATCTATTTTCACTACAGCCGTTCTTCTTTGACTGAATTTCAAATCTATAAATTCGTGAACATCTTCCAGATACTCCTCCAGTTTGAAAATTTGTCCGGATTGGTCTTCAATTTGCTCCAAAAAATTTTCCAGGATTGATTCCGCCTCTCCACTGTTGTTGTATTTTCCTTCCACCAGGACCAACTCGGTAAAATCATCCTCTTCATCCAAAACTTCTTTAATAGCGGAAATAATTTCCTGCAGTCTTATTTTTAAACGAGAAATTTTTTTTCTTAGGAAAAGCAATTCTTCCAATTTTTCTTCGGAAAAATTTTTTTTAATCGCCCCGACGGTATTTTCCACCCTGCTTTTCATTTTTTCTATTTTTGCCTGCATTTGGGCAACCTTTTGGTCAAGTATGTTTTCCAAAACGGATAAATAAAATTGTTCCGTTTTTTTGTTTTTTATCTTTTCTTGAATTCTCTGGATTGTTTGATTTAACTTTTTTTCATTTTCGCCAAATAAATAAGCTTTGTCTTTTGTGAGAATAGCTTTGATGGAGCCAAAATTAACTATTAAGCAATTTTTTCTGGGAAGAATAGTTACCACCTGCAAAGGAGAAAAAATGGGGCGCAGGTCGCGAATATTCAAATCAAAAAGAGAGACAAAATAATTTTTGTCTTTGTTGATTCGCTGAATTTTTCCGTTTTTATCTATGGAAAAGGTTTTCATTCTCTGTTGTTTAATTACTCCAGTCGGAAGTTATTATAAACGGTTTGTTTTATTTGGCAAATATTGTTTCCAATAATTTTGGCACGCCCCGACCGGTTTTGGCGCTAACGGGAATAATTTTTTTCTCCTCTTTTAATTCTTGTTTGATAATTTTTAGGTTTTGGTAAAGTTTCTTTTGACTGAGTTTGTCAATTTTATTAACGGCGATTAGAAAGTCATAATTGTATTTGGGGGCATATTCTTGCAAAACAGCCATCATTTCTCGGTCAAATTCTTTTAATCCGGCTTTGACATCAATTATCAGGATTACTTTGTTAATTTTCGGCTCTCCGCTAATAAAATACCAAAGAATCATTTTACGCATCTTTTCTCTTTGTTTTTGGGACATTTTAGCAAAACCGTAGCCGGGCAAATCAACAAAGTATATTTTTTTATTAACCAAGAAAAAATTTATCTCCTTGGTTTTGCCGGGCTGGGCCGAAGTTTTAACCAAATTTTTTTGTCCCAATAATTTGTTTATCAAGCTTGACTTGCCGACATTGGAGCGACCAATAAAAGCAAACTGTGGTCGTTTGCTTTTCAGAATGGGGTCGGTCCCGGTGATGCCTTTGATAAATTTTACTTCTTTGATTTCCATTATTAAAAGAATAATTGAAAAAATTTTCTGTATCAAATAAACAACCCCACTATTTTATCCTTTATGTCAATTTTGGCAGGGTTATTTTTAACCTTGTTGTCAATTATAGCAGGGTTGTTTTGGTTTGTCAGTTAATTTTAAAGTGTTAATTGAGCTAATTAACTGTATAATCACTGAATTACGGTATTATTTTTAATGCTTTATTAAGAAAGCTTTTGGTGTCATTTTAAATAATTTAATGCCGGAGGTTTGACAAATAATTTTTATTAGGATAGAATATTAAATAGGAATTATTATTATTTAGAAGTTATTTACTGTCGGAAATGAAACGAATGACAAATCAGAAAAAATTAGTGCTTGATTTTCTGCGTCGGGATACTTCCCACCCTACGGCGGAAGCAGTCTGGGAAAACGTTAAAAAACAGTTGCCACAAATTAGCCGAGCGACTGTCTATCGTATTTTGGATAATTTTCAAAAAGAGGGTGTGATTAGGGTGTTGGAAACTAAGCCAACCAGATTTGACGGACAAATTGAACCTCACCAACATTTTATTTGCAATAATTGTGGGAAGATTTTTGATTTAAAAGAAGAAAAAGTTTGTCGGTGTTTGAGAGATGGCAGTAATATGGTTAGTGTGGGAAAAGTTCATTCTTTTAATGTTAATTTTTACGGTTTATGTCAAAACTGTCAGACCGAGTCGGATGATAATTTAAATAATAAACTGTAAAAGGACAAATCAGAAAAATAATTAATTAAAAAATAAATAAATGAAAATTTATACTAGAAAGCGAGGTGATATTTATGGCTTGTAAATCAAAAGGAAAGAAAAAGAAGAAAAAATAAGTATTTATAACGAAATGGATTTTTTGTTAGTCTAACAATTAAATTTATTAATAATTAAAAAATAAAAAATGATGTTTGAAGAAGAAAATGGATTACCGTTGTTAGGAGATGCGTTTCCGGAGATGGAAGTACAAACCACTCACGGAAAAATGACTTTTCCTAAAGATTTAAAAGGAAAATGGACGGTGTTATTTAGTCATCCGGCCGATTTTACGCCGGTTTGCACCACCGAGTTTGTGGCTTTTAACAAAAGATTTAACAAGTTTAAAAAGCTGAACTGTCAACTGATTGGTTTATCCATTGATCAAGTTTTCTCTCACATTAAATGGACGGAGTGGATAGAAGAGAATTTGGGAGAAAAAATTAAATTTCCAATCATTGCCGATGATATGGGTCTAACCGCTGAAAAATTGGGAATGATTCAGCCGGCTAAAGGAACCAATACCGTCAGGGCCGTCTTTATTATTGACCCAAAAGCGGTCATCAGAACGATTTTGTACTACCCGCAGGAGGTGGGACGAAGTGTGGACGAAATCTTACGTACGGTAAACGCTTTGCAGGTTTCCGACGCTAATGGTGTGGCTTGTCCGGAAAATTATCCTGACAATGAGTTGGTTGGCAAAGATGTCATTATTCCTCCGGCTACCGACGAAAAGACCGCCAAGAAACGCAAGAAACAAAAAGGTTGTTTTGATTGGTGGTTTTGTCACAAGCCTTTGAAAAAATAGCGATTTTGTTGGTTGACTTGATTTGATTTTACAGTTTGAGGAACTCCGGTAAATAATAACTAGCTGTTAAAACCCCGGCGACAAGCCGGGGTTTTTGTTGGTGTAGATGTTGGTCGGGTTAGTGACATGGAAAAACTTTACGAAAAAGCACTGCGCTTAGCGCAGTGCTTGTTGTTTTTAGAGAATTTTAGGTTTTTTTGGTGGGAAGAAATATCTCCACCAAGTTTGCTAAGAACAAGAATAGAAAAATGTAAATGCCATTTTGAATAATTAGAGCGAGAAGCTCTAATTTTACTCCGGCGCTGTTGGTATAATAAACCACAACTGGAGTCAGCACTATAGCAGCAGCCAAGAAACCTTCTCCCGCTTCTTCCAACTTGCTATCACTTTTCAGTTCCGGCCATCTCCGGAACCAGCGATGAGCCAGCCAGTCCATCAGACCGAATTTTAGATAAATAACGACCAGTGCTGTGTAAGCCAACTCCCGAATAAAAAAGGAGAGCTCCAAGCTGCTTGCCCACGTGGTTAAAAACACAAACACAACGTAGGTAAGCATAAACTCCAAAAATCCCCAGGCCGGAATGTTGTGCTTGAGTAATATTAATGCCAAGCACCCCAGTCCCAAAAGAACTGCCTGCGCCAGAAAAAGGCCTCCCCACCACTTCTCTTTGTGTGGCCGGGATTTTTTTATAATTCCTCCCGGTTGGGAAAGGTAATAATAATCTTCGGTACAATTTTTTTCGGCCACAACTTTTGGCAAAAAATGCCAAAAGTTTTTCTTACAATCACGCAAATGCGTGATTGAGATTTTTTCGCCGGAATACAGTTGCGCGGCTTCTTCCGCAATTAGCCCTTTCGGAAGAGATTGTTCAGGGACGATGGTCCAAAAACCGGCGCCGTGGTCAATAAATACCGCTTTATCAACAAAAATCTCGGCATTGGCATTATTGATAAAAATTATTACAGAAAAAATCATTACTGCTGTTGCTATAAAACTTCTCATACCCTTTCTCCTTTCCTTTTCTATATTTTTTATTTTTTAACCTAAAAATTTCTATTTCAAAGAACAGCCTCTTATTTTCGCCCGAAAATTACTTTTTGTCAAGATTTTTTAGTCATCCAATTTAAAATCCCTACGCCATTATAGATGTCCCACCCTAGTTATTACTAGCGGATCGTTATCACCGGATTAAAAGTACAAAACAACAATCGGATATCGATTGAGATGAAATTCAAGATATTTAACCCCCAGTTTGTTACCGGGGTTTTAAAGTGGGAAGAAATTTTTGGTGCAAGTAAGAAAAGGATTTTTTTGGAAAAGATTTTTTTGCTTAACAACCTTTTTATCTTACTCTAATCAAGACAAGTCTGGTTGTTTTATTACCGGCTTTGTCATAGGCTCTGACTTTCAGTAAATGCAGACCTCTCGGGGTGTTGGCGGGAATGGTGAACTTTGGATTTTTGTTTTTATATTTTTTATGGAGGAAATAAAATTTGTAACGTTTAATTCCATTTCGTCCTTTGCCAATTTTTTTCTTATCGGTTGCTTGAAAATAAACAACCTCCCCCGCTCTTTTTGTTAAAAACTTTGGCAAGTTAAATATTTTTGGTTTTTTGGTATCAACTTTTATTTTGTAACGCTTTGATTCTCCAATCAAATTTCCGTTTTGATCAAAATATTTAAACTTTATTTTATAACGCCCGTTCTTTTTTATTTTTTTACCAACTTTCCATTTTCCGTCACTCCTAATGGTTGCTTCATCCTTAAGTTTCCCATCAATAAATAATTTCACTTTCCCTCCGGCCAATCCTTCCGCTTGAGAGCTAAATGCTAATTTTTTACTCTTTAAGTAAACGGTTTTCTTTTTGTTCAACCGATATTTTTTTCGATGATATTTTATTCTAACATCAGGATCTATGTCATTTATGGCTGAGTCTGTTGTATTATTATAAACACAATCTTCCTCCAGCACCGGAGACCCCCCCGACACATCCATCCGGTGAACTGGAAATTACAGTTCTTGTTTTTTTGTTATTTTGTTGGCATTCGCTCCATTCCGAATAAGTGAAATCCGTGCAAGTGGGAAGACTGGTATCAACTGTAAAACTGTTTACATTCAGAGGACTGGATTGATTGCCGGCTTCATCGGTAACGGTGATGGTACAATTGGAATGTGCCCCATTGTCCAAATGATTGAAAGTGATGGTGTTGTTACCGACAACTGCGTTAGTTGTGGAAGATGAACAATCTCCGGCATAAGTAATCGCACCGGCCTCGGTTGAATTAAATGTGTAGTCAGGTGTATCATCGTTGGTGGGATTATCAACGGGAGTAACCTCGTTAAGAGTCGGCGTAACAGTGTCTATTCTGAATGGACTAACGGAGATAGTGGAAGACAGACCGGTGCCGGAATCTGTGACGGTTAAAGAACAATCATTATAATCGCCATCAGGCATGGGGTTGCTGGCGGTTGCACTGTTGTTACCGGCTCCCACACTGTTGTGTGTCTCCGAAAAATAACCATCACAAGCTCCTCCCCAATCGGGTGTACCTAAGTCAACATTGTTACTGTAACTGAAAACATAAGTGGGGGTGTTATTATTGGTTGGGGTGGGAACGGGGGTTACTTCTGTAATCACCGGTGGTGAATCGTTTTGATGGGTAACAGTGGCGCCGGTTAACGTGCCAGTATTAATATCCCCCTCGGAATTCTCGCTCATTTCATTAACCCTGATGCTTAGTTGCGTGCTACCGGGAGTGAAAGTGGCGGTTGTTTTCAAATGTATTGTGATTATATTTTGGTTTGGACCCATGGTGCCATTATCAGCTATCATACCGGCGAAACGAAAATGACCGGCGGCAATATCATCAACATTTGAACCCATGGTATAATCTTGAGTATCATCACCTTTGTGAAAGCCCTTGCCGTCATCGGCATTAGGGTCTTCTCCTTGACTGGTATCAACAGTAATATAGGCTGGATCAAAATCGAGATACATATTAAAACTGTTTAGATGTTTGCTACCGGTGTCAACATAAACCTTTACATCAAAATTCTGATTTTCCGGTTGATTTTGGTTAGCCGGTATAATCCAAACATCACCTTCAGCGGCCAAGGAAGTACCGGCAGCAATGATGAAGGTCACTGTAGCTACAACGATGATATTCAAAAATTTGAGTACTTTGTTTTTCATTTGTTTTTACTTTAATTTAATCAATTCAATAACTTTAATTAATTGGGTAACAATCTTAGTATCTGGAAAATCTGGCAAATTTGGCGAAAACAGCTATATTGTATTGTTCATCGTCGCCTTGATTCTGCATAGCCGTACGAATGTAATGCAATATACTTTCCCTTGAGGAGGAATGAGAGTACTCTTGTAATTCCAACCATTCATAGAGAGTGGCCGCATCATCATTATAAACCCCACCGCTACCATCTATATAATTGGAAAATGTTATGTTATTGGGGTCAATAACCGCCCCACTGGTAAAAGTATTAGCTAAGTATTGTAATTTTTCCTCGGTCCATTGGTTTCTTAAACCGGCATCATACAAGGAGAAAACAAATTCTGCCAGACGCGCTCCGTGATTTACATCTTCCATTCTATCTTGAGAATTGGGATCAACATCGGCCGGCCAATAATACCAAGTTAAAAAATGATCGTTTTGGCCGGAAGTTTGTTGGGTGGTGTTCCACCAAATATAGTTGCCAACTTGGGTAACGATATCTCGATAAGTATCATTAGCGTGTCCGTCAGCTATGCTGGCTCGATACATTTCAACCAAAGGTTCGGCAATTATGACCGTTAAATTAATAGGGGCTTCTCGGTTGGAATAATCCAAACTATCCTCTATATGACCGTTGGGATATTGATAATATGTACCTGTTGTGCCATCGCCGTAGGGCGAATCACCATCGTTAACGAAGGGATTTTGAATACTGTAAAGTTGTTCAACCATATCATAATATCTGTCTGCGTGTGCTCCGAATTCGGGCTGAAGATTGGGATCTTCCTTAACAATTCTGGCAAAAGCGGCCAGTGGGTAGGCATATAAAGCGTTTGCCAACATTTCAGAATAGCGAGCCTGTCCATCTTGACCAAAACTTTCTCTAAATCCCCAACCGGGCAAAACCGTACCGGTGCGATCATCAATCCTGTTGGTGAGAATATCATTGCCATCGGCCACAATTTCCAACAGTTCATCCAATTTGCGAAGGAGGCGAACATCATAGGAAGCTTCATACATATCAATGTAAGCTCTCATATAGGCGCCGTGATCCCAACCACTGGGATGATCATCAACGCCAAACTTTCCGACGAAATAATCGTTCTTAAGATCTTCATGTTGGCCGAGAAACCATTGTACCTCTTGCGTCAGATCGGGAAAATTGTTGTCGCACCAACCATTGTCGTCAACCGGTAATCCCAAGGAATAACGGAAAAGAAGTTGGGCATCGGTTTGGTTGATCTGATTGTCGCAGTTGACATCGCCGGTGGTAGCTGTGTCTACCCAGTTTGTGCCGGATAAATCATTATTTAAGATTTTACGCATGGTTAAGCTGGCATCAAGAACACTTATTTTTCCGGAATTATTAACATCGGCACGAATGGTGTTGTCCGCTTGGGCAACAGAAGTAAAAAGTAAAAGAAATAGAATTATAATTAATGTTTTTTTCATTTATTTTTTGTTTTTTAAAGTATGTTAATATCTTCATTGGTAGTATATTCCTTTTGGAGGTGAATGTAAATTCAATTCCAATTTAAATTTTAGTTGAATAAAGAAAGTGTTGTGATTTTCTGGACAAACCTTGTTTTTTGTATTATTTTGAAGACACAATTTTAAAACCCTTTGACGGCGACTATCATCGCCGGAGTGTTGGTTGGACAGACATTATAAAGTTTGTACCGAGAAACCCAAACAACACAGGGTGCGGAAAGAAAGGTTTAGGTTTCAGGACAGTTGACGGTTTAAACGCTACACCAAAACAAATACCTTGTTATTCTGGGATTGCAACAAAACAGATAGTTCAACTGCTACAGTTTAAACCGAGTAGAATCCGTCGGTGGGCGCCCGTAAGCGTCAAAACGAAGAGCGTTTTGTTTAGACGCTGAAGTAAGGTGGTACCACGGTTTTAATCGTCCTTAGACAAGTTTTGTTTAAGGCGTTTTTTAGTTACCACGAATTTACAAATAAGCTACAAATCTACGAATTTTAATTTGGTTTTAAATTTTAGTGTTGACTGTAGTCGTTGTTGATTTGTTTATGCTTAGAAACAGTAAAAAATCTGATGCAAATTTATGAAAGGAAAAATTATCTATAAAGAATTGAGCTATCAAGTAATGGGAGTTGTTTTTGAGGTGTACAATGAGCTTGGTTATGGTTATCAAGAAAAATATTATGAAAAAGCAATTGCCAAAGCTTTTGATAAAAAAGGGATTGCTTATAAGCGACAAGTGGCTTATAAAATCAAATTTAAAGGGGGATTTATTGGGATACAATATCTTGATTTTTTGATTGACGACAAAATCGTACTAGAGCTTAAGAAGGGAAACTACTTCCCGAAGAGAAATATTGAACAAGTTAAAAGATATTTAAATGTAACAAATAAACAATTGGCTATTTTAGTAAATTTTACATCTACAAATGTAAAATCATTAAGAGTATTAAATATTAATAATAAATCTTAAATCTTCTGCATTTGTAAATTTGTAGTAGATTTGTAGATTCGCGGTAAATATGAAAAAAGAAAAACATACACCATTCAAACCCGTTGATTCTTCCAGAAAACTTCCGGAGATGGAAGAAGAAATTTTGAAGTTTTGGAATGAACACAAAATTTTTGAAAAGTCGGTGGAAAACAGAAAAACCGGTGATGATGACAATTTGTATAGTTTTTATGACGGACCGCCTTTTGCCACCGGCCTGCCTCACTACGGACATATTGTGGGGACTTTTATCAAGGACACCGTTCCTCGCTATTGGACAATGAAAGGGAGATACATCCCTCGCAAGTGGGGCTGGGATTGTCACGGTTTACCAATTGAAAATTTGGTGGAAAAAGAACTGGGTAGCAAAACCAAAAAGGAAATAGAGGAGCTGGGAGTAGAGAAATTCAACAATCTTTGTCGCTCCAAGGTTTTAGAGTTTGCCGACGAGTGGAAAAAAATTATAAATCGTTTGGGTCGTTGGGTGGATATGGAACATCCTTACCGCACTATGGATAGAGATTTTATGGAGAGCGTTTGGTGGGTTTTTAAGGAATTGTGGCAGAGAGATTTGATTTACTATGATTATCGCTCTATGCATATTTGTCCTCGTTGCGAGACTACGCTTTCCCAGTCGGAAGTAAGCGAGGGTTATAAGAATGTGAAGGATTTGTCGGTGATTGCTAAGTTCGAACTAGAAGAAGGACAAAAAATAAATGGGGAGGATGTTGAAAAAAATACGTATGTTTTAGCCTGGACAACAACTCCTTGGACCCTTCCGGGAAATGTTGCTTTGGCGGTGGGAAAGGATATTGATTATGTTTTAGTAGAGAAAAAAAATGAGAATACCGACAAACCGGAACAATTTATTTTGGCGGAAAACAGATTGAAAGAGGTTTTTGGAGATGAAAATCAGGAATATAAAGTTATTGACGAATTTAAAGGAAAAGATTTAATCGGGCTAAAATACAAACCACTGTGGGATATTTATGCCAATGACAAAAATTTAGAAAATAGAAAAAATGGTTGGCAGGTTTATGATGCTGATTTTGTAACAACTGACGAAGGAACGGGTGTGGTGCATATTGCTCCGGCGTTTGGGGAAGACGATATGAATTTGGGTAAAGAAAAAAATCTTCCCTTCGTGCAACATGTGGCGATGAATGGAGTGGTGGATGAAAAAGTGGAAGCCATCGGCGGACTAAATGTTAAACCGATTGATAATCCGCAAGCAACCGATGTGGAAGTGATTAAATATTTGGCCGGCAAGGGATTATTGTTCGCCAAAGAAAAATACGAACACAGCTATCCTCACTGTTGGCGTTGCGATACGCCGTTGATTAATTACGCGACGGGGAGTTGGTTTGTGGCGGTAACTAAAATTAAAAAGCAACTTTTGGAGAATGCCAAAGATATTAATTGGACGCCAAAACATATTAAAGAAGGTCGTTTTGGCAAGTGGTTGGCAGGCGCCCGAGATTGGTCTATTTCCCGGCAACGTTTTTGGGCCAGTGTAATTCCCGTTTGGACCTGTGAAAAATGTGGGCAACGAGAGGTTTTTGGTTCTGTGGCAGAAGTGGAAAGTAAGTTGAAATCATTTTTTCTTCTGCGCCACGGCGAAGCGGAGCATAATATTCATGATATACTATCCGGAAAGGTCGGCGACCGTTATTTTTTAACTGAAAAGGGCATAGCTGATGTGAAAAAGGCAGCGCAAAGACTAAAAAAAACAGGGGTTGATTTAATTATTGCTTCCGATTTAGATCGCACCAAACAAACCGCTGAGATTGTGGCAGAAATAACCGGGGCAAAAATTGTTTTTGACAAAAGACTGAGAGAAATTGATTTTGGCGAATATGAAGGCAAGAAAGAAAGTGATTTAAAAGATTTTATTGCTGATTGGTATAAAGTGCGAGAAGATTTTGCTTTTCCCAAGGGAGAGAGCTGGGAGAGTCTGTTTGAGCGCGCCAAAGATTTTTATGAACATATGATGGCCAACTACTATGACAAGAGGGTGGTTGTTGTTTCTCACGGGGACACCTTGGTTGCCTTGGAAGCTGTTTTGGAAAATAAAGATGACATTTATTCCGCCATAAGAAAAATCTTGAAAAGCGCCTACCCGCAGAAAGCGGAATTGATTGAAAAATCTTATCGTCTAACTGATTTACACAAACACATTGTTGACAAGATTGGTTTCGCTTGTTCAGAGTGTGACGGAACAATGAAGCGGGTGCCGGATGTTTTGGATACTTGGTTTGATAGTGGTTCTATGCCCTATGGACAACAACACTACCCTTTTGATAACAAGGAGACTTTTGAAAAAGGTTTTCCGGCGGATTTTATTGCCGAGGGAATTGACCAGACACGAGCTTGGTTTTACTACTTACATGTAGTCGCCGGAGGAATCTTTAATAAAAAGGCTTTTAAGAATGTAATTGTTAACGGCATTGTTTTGGCGGAGGATGGACAAAAAATGTCCAAAAAATTGAAGAATTATCCGGATCCGATGGAGATGGTACAAAAATATGGTTCCGATCCGCTACGATTTTATTTAATGCAATCTCCAGTGATTAATGCCAATGATTTAAATTTTAGCGAAAAAGATTTGGCGGAAATTGCCCGGGGAATGTTTAGAATGCTTTGGCAAAGCTATAGTTTTTTTGTGATGTATGCCAATATTGATAAGTTCACAGTTCCCCACTTCGCCAAGGCTTCGTGGGGCAAGCGCGGTTTACAGTTCACGGAAAGTAAAAATATCTTGGACCGGTGGCTGGTTTCAGAGTTACATCAGTTGATTAAAGAAGTAAATAAACGAATGGAGAATTATGAGTTGATGCAGGCCACTCGTTTGTTTGCGCCATTTATAGACAATTTATCCAATTGGTATATTCGTCGCTCCCGAAAACGATTTTGGAAGAGTGAAAATGATACTGACAAAAACCAGGCTTATGCCACTTTGTATTATGTCTTAGTGGAGCTGGCAAAGACGATCGCTCCTTTTGCGCCGTTTATTGCTGAAGAGATTTACCGGAATTTGGTTCACGGTTCCCCACTTCGCCAAGGCTTCGTGGGGCAGGAACAGTTCACAGTTCACGGTAACAAAAAATTAGTTCACAGTTCACAGTTCGCGGTTCATAGTAATAAAAAAAGTGGAAGCTCAGGCGAGGTGATGGAGCGAGGTGTTAGCCAATCTAACGAGTCGTTAACCGATATATCTGTGCATTTGGCGGATTACCCAGTGGCTGATGATGATTTAATTGACGATGAATTGAATAAAAAAATGGGCTTGGTGCGGGAAATTATCAGTGAGGGATTAAAATTGCGGGCCAGAACACAAATTAAAGTGCGACAACCTTTGGCGCGACTGTCTATTGCAACGGCAGGCACTGACGCTGACTTTCTGCAAACTGAGGTTGAGTTAATGGAAATCATTAAGGAAGAGCTAAATGTTAAAGAAGTGGCTCAAGAGAAATTTATTTTTAATAAAGACGCAAAAAATATGGGCGAAGTAGGTGGAATAAAGATTGCTTTGGTTACCGAGATTACACCGGCGTTAAAATTGGAAGGACAAGCGCGAGAAATTATTCGCTTCATTCAGCAAATGCGTAAAGAAGCGGATTATCAATTAGATGATCGGATTGAAGTAAGCTATCAGGGTTTGAATGAAGTTTTTGAAAAATTTGGCGATCTAATCAGCCATGAAACCTTGGCTAAAAATCTTTCATCTCGGCCTTTAAACGGTTTTGACTTAGAAAAAGAAATTGAAATTGACAAAACAATAGTTAAGTTACAAATAAGAAAGAAGTAAACACTTTTTTTACCCATTTTATTGTTTATACCGATACCGGTTATTTATACCGATACCGGTGGGCGTTTGGCGACTAAAGTCTAATGTTATACAAAATTTATTATTATTATGATTTATTATTATGCTTGACATGCTCGATATTGACGATCGTCAACATCGAGCATTTTTTGTTCTTTTTGTTCCTTTTATTCTTTTTGTTCTTTTTTATTCTTTTTTGTTTTTTCATTTTCTTTGGTTTTTGTTTTGCCTCTAATTTTTTATTTGTTTTTTGTTTGTTTTTATTTTCTTATGTTTTAGTTTTGTGCTTTAATTTCTGTTTTAATTCAAATTTATTTTATATTTTCATGACAATTTTGTGTCTCGTTTTCTGTGACAATTTTATAGCCTTATAAATTTTGTAATTTTGCGAACGCAGGCTTTGTATATTTGCAACATTTTGTCTTTTTGCAATAGCAATAACAAGCAATAATAGAGTTAAATAAAATATAAAAAAGTACAAAAAAACAGCCTCTCGGCAGTCTTTCTCTCTTTTATTTTTTAATTCTTTATATCCGGTGTTTTTGATATCCTTTTAACTTTCTCAACTTCTCAACTTATCAGTTTTCTAAATTTCTAGTTTTTAAAACAAATTGGATACCGGGGCGGTGAACGCCCAAAATTTTCTTTGGTGGCGCACCGCCACCGGATTTATTCCGACAAAGACATTTTGAAGGGTGATTCAAAAACGTTGGTCCTTGTCGGGAGGTGAACCGTCTGGTCGGTTCAAAATTTTCTTCCGCCGTAGGGACTTACGCCCTTTTGATGTTTTGTTTTTGTTTTTATTATTTTTGTTTTTGTTTTAAAAACTCTGAGACTCAGCCAGATACGGTGCGTTGACCGCAAAAAGAATCTCAGCACAGCAGAAGAATTTCAGTCACAAATAGGGGGAAATTGTGACTGAAAGTCTTCTGCTGTAAACGGCGGATTTGTGAAAGAACTTTACTTGTCTGCAACTATTATACCATTTTTTAAGTGCTGAGTCAAAACTGTTAATTACTTGTGAATTTCTTTCTAACTACGGAGAAGGGCTTTTGTTTTGGGTGTTTGTGGCCCAAAAATTATCAACAAGTTATTCACAACCCTATTTACCGGCATTTTGGACTAAATTGAAGAAGTATTTGGTCAATGTCTCCGCCTCTTTTTTAGACGTGGCAAAATAGAGAATGCGTCCGGCCCCCAAATCAATAATATTCCAGTCAACGGAAGCGGTCGGGTCGCCGGGTTGATAATTTACATATCTGGCATTGTAGTTGTTGGGGTTTACTTTAAAAACATATTTTTCTTGTAGGGCTGGACGGTTATTCAATGGGAACAGTTTGAGGAGTTTGGCTGGGAGTTGATCTTCGGCAGATAATATCTTATCTTTTAAAACTTTCTGGTCAGCCTTTTCTTTTAATTCAAAAACGGCAGCCACTCTCATTTTCCCGCTATCTTTCATTACAAAAACACTACAAATGTCTTTAATATTCTCCGGGGAAATGATTTCATTTAATCCCAGGATACTTAAGAATTGAGGCGCCGGCAAATAATTTCCGCTAGCATCATGAACTGTCAGCAAAAATCCTTTATTTAAATCGTCTTCGCTAACGTTGGTTTTTAGATAACTTAGCGAATTATTGAAGCTTTGCTCAAAGTTGTTGGGGTCTATAGTAAATTTAACCCTTTCTTCTTTTTTTACGTTTTGAGTTTTATTTGTTTCTTGACTGTTGGCACCACCCCACTCTGCAGGAGTAACATTGTCATTGTTTTCTTCCCCGTTTGGTAATTTTTCCGCCTCAAGTTCTTGATTGAAGTTTTCCTGATTGAAATTACCTTCGGCGGCCTGCTTTCCCGCTTCTTTCATATCATTAACAGAAGGCTCTTCGTTTAGATTTTCTTTTTTGTTGAATTTGTTCTTGATCGCTTTAACCAAATCTCCGTTATTCATATATAAGAAATAGCCTCCCAAGAGAAAGCTGGCTAAAATTAAAATAAAAACAATAACGAAAATAAAGCGTCCTCCACCCCTCTTTGTTTGTGTTTTTGTGATTTCAGGCGGAAAAGTGGGAATTTCCTTCGCTTTGATTTTTTCCACTTTTTCTTTCAAATCATCGTAAGGGTTACCCGTCGTTGTTTGACCGGTATTGGTTTGTGTGTTGCCGGTTGGCGGATAGCTGGACTTATTAAGTTGAGAACTAAGAGATTTTTCTTTTTTGTTGAATAGAGGACTTTTCTCTCCATTATAAATATTTTTTTGCAGAGCTTGTGGTGGAGCGCTAACTTTGTTAAGGTTATCTGTTGCTTTGTTGCTGGAAAAAGTTTCTGTTTTTTTCTCAGCAGAACTTCCAATGGAGGGAGAAGGAAAATCTGCTCCTGCTGTCTGTTGGGGTTTTTGATTTATTTGCTTGGTTTCGGTTTTTCCTTGCGGTGATTGCTTGTTTTGATTTTGCGCTTGATTGTTGTCCGAAACTTCATATTCAACTTGCTTTGTTCTACCCGCTGAACCATTGAGGTTGTCTTTCATAGTCTCAATGGTAATGGTTGTCTTTTTCTTTTGGTTTTTTTTGCCGGAGCCGAACACTTTTTTGTTTTTATTTTGTTAGAAAGTTTTTAAAAGCTAAAGTTTTCCCGATTTTTGTCGGTTTTGTCAGATTTTTCTTTTTTCATGATAGCATAAAAACATTAAAAAAGAAAATTGGAAGATAGAATGTTAATTTTAATTTGATTTTTTACCTTTTTGGGGTTATAATTAAGGCTTGATAGATGATTTTTAAATCCATAAATTTTAAATCCTTTGCAATGTTTAAAAAGAGAACCAAAATTGTGGCTACTGTCGGACCGGCCAGTGAGAGCAAAACAAAATTGCAACAGTTGGTGAAAGCCGGGGTAAATGTTTTTCGTCTTAATTTTTCCCACGGTGATTTTGCGGAGCATGGGCGAAGAATAAAGAGAATTAGGGAACTTGAGAAGAAACTAGCCGTTAAAACCGCTATTTTACAAGACTTGGGTGGGGTAAAGTTGCGTATTGGTGATTTTAAAAATGGTGAAATTGTCTTAAAAAAGGGACAAAATTTTATTCTGACCACCAAAAAAATCATCGGGAACAATGAAAGAGTATATATTAATTACAAAAAACTTCCCAAAGAAGTGGCAGTAGGACAAAAGATTTTGTTGGATGACGGCACCAAGGAACTGAGGGTTGTTAAAATTGACGGTGATGAGGTTTTGACTAAAGTGGTTGCCGGCGGGTTAATTCGTTCCCGGCGAGGAGTAAATATTCCCAACGCCAGATTAAGCGCCAGCGCTCTGACTAAAAAAGATAAAGAGGATTTGCGATTTGGTCTGGAACAGGAAGTTGATTTTGTGGCCATTTCTTTTGTGCGTTATCCGCGTGATATCAAACAATTGCGTAATATTCTGAAAAAACACAAATCTCCGGCCCAAATTGTTGCCAAAATTGAAACACCGGAAGCAGTGGAAAATATTGATGAAATTATCTCACTAACTGATGTGGTTATGATTGCTCGTGGCGACTTGGCGGTGGAAATTCCTCCTCAAGAAGTTCCCCATCTGCAAAAGATGATTATTAAAAAATGCCGAACAGCCGGCAAACCGGTTATTGTGGCTACTCAAATGATGGAATCTATGATTAAAAACCCCACGCCGACCCGGGCGGAAATCACCGATGTTTCCAATGCAATTTTGGATGGAACCGATGCCATAATGTTGAGTGCTGAAACAGCTATGGGAGAATTTCCGGTGGAGACGGTACGGATAATGAGTAAAATTGCCATCAGAACCGAACAGGAGATTCTTTATAAAAACGTTTTGACCGGTGAAAAGTGTAAACGCCAGAAGATTAACGCCTTAACCAGAAGTGTGGTACAAACCGCTTTAGATATTGATGCTAAGTATATAGTTGTTTTAACAGAGTCCGGCCTGACGGCCAGAAAAATTTCCGAATTTCGCCCTCGGCAGATCATCTTGACTTTAACGCCAAATGTTGTCACCGCCAGACAACTGAATATTTCTTATGGATGCTATCCTTATAATGTGGATAGTTTTGACACAGTAGAAAATGTTATTAAAAAAGTGAAAAGCTTCTTAAAAAAGAATCGGTTGGCAAAAAAAGGTGAAAAAATTGTTATTACCGCCGGGATACCTTTTGGAAGAGAAGGAACAGCCAATATGATGATTATTCAAGAATTGTAGTTTTTACCTCTTTGTTTTTTGTTTTTGCTCTTTTTTCTTTTTCCGCATTTTACTTCTTTATTTTTTACTTTTTTGTATTTTTTGTTTTTTACGTTTTTTATCTTTTGACAGATTTTACATATTATTTGCCCTTCGCTCTCCAAGTTGCTGGCTTTAACGCTTTTTTATTATAAGTATTATGATATTATCAATAATATCATAATAGACAAGATAAAAAGTTGTGAATAAAATTTTGTTTTTAAAAATATTTTGAAGACAGGATTTTGGTTGAGAGGAAATAATTTCTAACCAACAGATTAAAAAACAGGGTGTACCAAACATGGTTCGGAATCAGAAAGGACAAGTTGTTTGCCGAAACAATGTTTCATTTATATTATAGCCCGAATATATTGGACAAGAGTTCTGTTTTTGTTATCATAAGTAACGAGTGGAGGAAAGTAAATACTGTAAACAACAACCAATTAAAACAGAATGAAAAAAACCAACAAATAAAAGTTGAAGAACAGATGGAGAAAAAAGAAGAAAAAGAACCAAAAGACAAACAAACAAAAACAAAAAAGAGAATAAAATTGGTTTTAAAAACAATTCTGATAATTACAGCTCTTGTTTTTTCTTGGCGTTTCTATTCTTTGGTTCGTTTTGAAGGCAGATTCACTCCTTGGTACGTTTGGGGGATTTCCAATCCCTACAAGTATTGGCAAGAGCATATCGGTTTAAAGTTGATAGAACATGGAAAAAGGTATGACTTAAAACCAACCATAGATGAAAACGATCCGACAACCTACAATGTTTATCAAAACAAAAAGCATCATTTCAGGTTTAAGTATCCGAAGGGGTTTGATTTGGAGTCAGAAGAGTCGCTTGGCTATAAAGGTCAAGATAATTATATTAAGTTCTCCAAAAAGGGAGATTATTCTCGAGAAAGCCAATGTTGGGTATATATTCTATACAAAGGTTGGGGTGTAGGTAAAAATTGGTTACCAAGAAAAAGGTTACTTGTTGAACATTACATTAAAAAAGGAAGTACTCCTTTTTATTTTGTGACCAAGAATGGACAGATTGCATACATCATCAATTATCATGCTAATTCTACTGAACCTAAAAATAAAGAGGTTATGTATGTTGACCCATTGCACAATTCAAATATAATTAGAGTTAGTTCCACTTGTTATCCTGATAGTATCCAAATGATAGATGATATAATTTCCACCTTTGAATTCACTCCTTAGTTGCAATAATTACAAGTTATTCTTTCCATCATCCGCCAAACATATATGTTGAAATATATATGCTTGGCAGACGATGGAAGATTTTCTTTCATCGTGTTTCTTTGAAAACTAAATAAAAAAACAAAAAAGGAGGTCTGTTATGGCAAAGAAAATCTTGTTTATGGTTTGTTTGGTTTTCCTGTTCCCCGGTCTTGTCGGGGCGGAGAATTGGACTAGGTCGTCAATTGAAATAAAAGAGAAAGGATGGTCGGAAAATGACGGTTACAAAGTTTATGGCAAACTTGTTGAGCCACCGAGTGATAATGACAATGACTGTAATGCCAGCGAAACCATGCCGGATAAAGCCCTTCGTTTTAATGTGCAACATTTGCGTGACTTAATCGGGCCGGATTTTGATGTTAACAATATTTACGTGGATGGAGTTACAGCTGGAGGAGAATACGCTTTGAATGTTTTGCAAGCTGATAATTTGCATCATGGAAATGGTTGGCAATTTAGATATCTGTGGAGAAAAGATCATCCCCCAAAAGATTGGCACCAATACAACGGCTATGTCTACGTTTGTGTCGGTTCAACAGCGCGAGCTCTTGTTCAAGACAGTTCTTTTGAAAACATCGTTCTTTGGTATAAAAATCCAAACAAAACAACGTATCGCAATGTTGATCTTTGCAAAGATGTTGGTTCAAATTGGTTTCAAAAGATTCTCGGTGAAACACAAGCCAATTTGATAAGCGGGTTTTGCGGAAACAACAACAAGGCAAACATTACCTTTGATTTTACAAACAATACCGCCGTGGTAACTTCAAACACTCCTTTAAAATCCGATGGTTCCAAGAGAATGGATATTTCCTTTTCCCAAGCCGGAGTAACTTCCGAACAAGTGAGAAATGGTCTGGGATATAGTCATAACGGAGCTTGGCAAACCAACCCCGGGGAAAGCGAAGGAACTTATGATAATGATCCCCATACTCCTTCAGCCGATGTTCACATCGTTCACCTGAAAATCAGAAGAGAGGATCAAAGTCATTTTCACACCGAATCGGGAAAAGCTCTCTCTCCCGGAGAAAGCGTAGTAGTCTTCGCCGAAGGCAGGATTGAGAATCGTTCCAATGACATTTGTGATTACGTCAAGATGGAATACAATGTAACCACAAAAAAGAAATTCCGCCACACGGAAAAGAAAACTCTTGATGACGATGTCCTGGATGAAGACGAAAGAGAAGATGATTTCCAACCCGGAGATAAAATCAGTAAGACGATGCGCAGAACAACCATTACTCTTTCCAACGATATGCAAGCAGTGACGGTTGCCACTGAAGGGAGGAACTCTTACACCTTTCCCATCACCCAAAAGCATCTCTACGAAAAGAAAATTCCTCTCTATTTCTGGTTGGATGTCAAAGTCAGAATAGACAACAGCGAGGACAGAGATGTTTCCTGCAATCAGGGAAGCGATTGTGACGAATACGCCAAGTTTGAGGTTCTCTTGCCTTGGTTTTCGTCCAGTTTTAAAGCCGATGCCGTTCTGGGAGAATCTTCTTTAGCAGTTGCTTTTGAGAATACTTCCGAGGCCAGTTCCGGCGCTATCAGTTCCTATCATTGGGATTTCGGTGACGGAGAGACTTCAGATGAAGAAAATCCGATCCATGTCTATGAAGAAGCCGGAACCTATACTGTAAGTTTGACAACCACCAGTACTTGGGGAGAAACCAGGACTTCCCAGCAAAAGATAGCGGTGATGGCGGAGCCGGCAGATGAATACCCCAATCCGGGGAGTACGAACAAAGGAAACCTAACGGGAGTTATTTACTTGCTCCTGTTATCAGATGATTAAAAACCAAAAAACCAGAAAAAGGAGGAAAAGAAGATGAAAAGACTTTTAACCTTAACTCTGACTTTAACCATTGGAACCCTTTGTTTATTCTTCGTTACTAGTGTTC
>Ga0256832_1000024_pt1 | contig 98232 bp, 58 predicted proteins | sample 134614metaG_FD_190534 | JGI IMG/M metagenome (GOLD analysis project Ga0256832, IMG submission 190534) | Hydrothermal vent microbial communities from Lau Basin, Pacific Ocean - 134-614 | ecosystem: Environmental > Aquatic > Marine > Hydrothermal vents | place: Pacific Ocean: Lau Basin | collected...
CGTTTGGTCCTGTCCATGACCATGTGTCTGCTTCTCCGCCAGTCTCTGTTAGATTTATATCTTCTCCCTCGCATATTGGACTATTGCTGCCCGCGGTGACAGTTGGTAATGCATTTACCACTACATCAACTGTATCATAAGAGACGCAACCGGGATGATGTTCATTTGGATTATCATCTACGGCATCAAATGTATATATCACTTGATGAGTACCGGCTCCCAATACTGAAGGATTAAATTGTGTTGCACCTCCAACTCCATCTATTGAAAAGTTATGTGATTCTTCAGGAGCAGACCCGCTTCCATCACCTAATTGAGCACTTCCCGTCAGAGTTACTACCGGGTCATCCTCACAATAAGAATCATCCAAATTCGTAATACTCGGTTCAGGATACCAACAAATATTATTTATTGATAAAATTATAGGAGTAGCTCCGGCAGCCCCTCCCTGTACTGTTAAGTCATAACCTACATCATCTCTATGCTTGCCTACCAAAGAATATAATCCGGGGGAAACTTCAGTCAAAGCAGTACCAACGGCAAATTCTACTAATGTTATTGGATCGAGAAAACCTGTATTATTTGATACCGTCCAGATCTCACCGGGATTGGAATGTACAACAACCTCCTCGTCAAACAACCCCTCTCCTGCACAAGTACAAGGATCCGTAATTGTAGGTCCACCATGATTGTCGATATATGGCAAGATAATTAATTTTGTTACGAATACATCATCTAATCCATTATGTGTTTCATCATAGGCTCCGCTGGTGGTCGGAAAATCTGTGCTCCCTGTATATCCGGTAATATATGCATTATTGCTATTATCTATTGTAATAGCATAACCAGCATCGTCACTTCCACCTCCAATAAAAGTAGAATATATCAAACCATTACCGGTAGAATTAAGCTTTGTTACAAATACATCAGCCCCACCATTATGTGATTCATCATAAACTCCACTAGTAGCCGGGAAATCTGTGCTAAATGTATATCCGGTAATATATGCATTATTGCCATTATCCAATGTCATAGCATAACCACGTTCATGACTATTTCCTCCAATAAACGTAGAGTATATCAAATCACTACCCGCAGAATTAAGCTTTGTCACAAATACATCATAAACTCCACCATTATGTGATTCATCATAAGCTCCACTTGTAGCCGGGAAATCTGTGCTAGATGTATATCCGGTAATATATGCATTATTACTATTGTCCAATGTTATAAAATTACTATCATCCCAACTGTTTCCTCCAATAAAAGTAGAATATATCAAATCACTACCCGCAGAATTAAGCTTTGTCACAAATACATCTTGAAATCCTCCAATACGTGTTTCATTATAGGCTCCAACATTTGTCGGGAAATTTGTGCTTGATGTAGATCCGGTAATATATGCATTATTACTATTATCTAATGCTATAGCATCTCCATAATCATTACTACTTCCTCCAATAAAAGTAGAATATATCAAACCACTACCGGTAAAATTAAGTTTTGTTACAAATACATCTCTATTGCCATTAAATGATTCGTCAAAGGCGCCACCGGTGGTCGGAAAATCTTCGCTATACGTTTCTCCGGTAATATATGCATTATTAGTATTGTCTAATGTTATAGAATTACTATCATCCCAACTGTTTCCTCCAATAAAAGTAGAATATATCAAATCACTACCCATAGAATTAAACTTTGTCACAAATACATCAATAGCTCCAAAATAATGTGATTCACTATAGGCTCCACTGGTAGCCGGGAAATCTGTGCTATGCGTTCTTCCGGTAATATATGCATTATTGCTATTATCTAATGCAATAGCAGAAACTTCGTCATATTTATTTCCTCCAATAAAAGTAGAATACACTAAATCACTACCTGTAGAATTAAGCTTTGTTACAAATACATCTACATATCCATTATGTGATTCGTCGTAGACACCGCTGGTAATCGGAAAATCTGTACTCCATGTATATCCCGTAATATATGCATTGTCATTATTGTCCAATGTTAATGCCTTGCTTTTATCATAATGACTACCCCCAAGAAAAGTGGAATAAACCAATGGATCTATAATAAGTTCATTATTGTGGTCATAATATTCAATATCAAAAGAAATACCTTTATCTGTTAAAATAAATTGACCCTTTATAGGTTTTTTAACTCCATCAATTATTTGATAAAGAACCAGATCTTTTTGTGCTACTTCTCCAAATCGAGTCTCAAAAGTCAATTCATTCAGATTATTGACAGATAAATTATCTTCTCCGTCAAAATTAAAAATTATATCACCAGGATCTCCTCCCTGCTTAATGATATAATCATATCTTAGATATCCATTATCAAAATAGTATTTTACATCAATATCTTTGTAGATATTTTCTAATCGTACTTCTTTGTATAGACTGACATTACTTGCCCATTTGCTTTTATCATTACCAAGAAAATAGTTATAGACTCCTTGTTGTTTATACTCCGGCTTTAGCTCAGGTACTGAAGTATTGTTAAGTTTCATTCGCACTACATGCCCAAAGCGACTATATTCTTTTTCTTCTTCTTTTCCGTTTTCTCTTGGAGCAAGCTCACTCTTTCGGGTAGATTTATTATTAACTTCTTTCATTTTATAGAAATCATAGACTATTCCTGATTTTGTTATCCAGGCATCCAACCCTCCAATACGGGTAAGATACAATACCTCACTTGGCCATTGTCCCTTGTTTTCTATAAAAAATGCTCTATCCATACCGGAAAAAGCTTCTTGTGCTTTATACTCCGCAGTCACGGGAGTATATTGAGCACTTATAGTTTGAATTGAAAATGCAAAAAACAATATTGCGATTATCACAAATACCGAGTAAAATGAATTATGTTTCATCTCAGGTTAAGTTTTGGTTTATTATATAAATATTCGTCTATTATACACAAGTATGTCCCCACGCTAACGCATAAGAAAATACTCGAGCATAAAAGTACTACTTAACTATCTAAATACCAATAATTTCACATAAGAATAATTAGTAAAAAACACATATATTTTATTAATTATTTAACACTTTAAAAATCACTTCTTTAAGTATCATAAAATAATTGATATTTAATTAGTTAGAGAGAAATGCCTTAACATATACTCGTAAGACATATATTTTTAGGCATTCATCTATAAATATCACATTCTCATCTATAATATGAAGGATAAAATGTAACTTATCACTACTTTTGGCGTTCTTATAAATATTATTTGCAGTTTATGTACCAAATTGTATATGTATAATCAAACTGTCTGATTTTTTAATACTAAAAATTGCATTATGAAAAACCTGTTTATTACTTTATTTTTAGCAACAACCACTAGTATTTTTGCTCAATTTAGTGCCAAAATGATTCAATACCCCGATGTCTCAAAAGACAATATCGTTTTCACCTACGGCAATGATATTTGGTTGGTAAATAAAAATGGAGGTATCGCTAGAAAAATTACATCACCTCAAGGAAGAGAGACATTCGCCAAATTCTCTCCGGACGGAAATACAATAGCGTATAACGCCAATTATGATGGAACACATGATATCTATACATTGCCAATCTCGGGTGGCATACCCCATAGGGTAACAGCTCATAGTATGGGTGAGAATATTATAGATTGGTATCCTGATGGCAAAAATATCTTGTTTTCTAGCAGTAGAGAAAGTGGTAAACAGAGGTTTCACCAATTTTATAAAATATCAATCGAAGGAGGTCTCCCTGAAAAATTGCCAATGGAAATGGCAGAAAGAGGATCTTTTTCACCTGATTTGAAAAAAATCGCTTTCACTGATAAAAGCCGCGTTTTCAGAAACTGGAAAAGATATAGAGGTGGTACTGCCCCGGATATTTATATCTTTGACCTCAATACCTACGAATCAAAAAATATAACTAATAATGATGCCAATGATGAACTCCCAATGTGGCACAAAGACAAGATTTACTATATGTCAGACAATGGTAAGCACAAAAGAAATAATATCTGGGTCTATGATACAAAAACCGGAAAAAACAGACAGATAACAAAATTCAAAAAATACGATATCAATTTTCCTTCACAAGGTCCTGAAGATATTGTTTTTGAAGCAGGGGGAAAACTATATTTGATGAATTTAAGTACAGAAAAATACAACGAAGTAAATATCAAAATTGTAAGTGATTTTGTTTCGCTAAAACCTCATCAAAAAAATGTAAAAAACTATAGATCCAATACAATGCCTTCCCCCGATGGAAATAGAGTTTTGGTAGAAGCCAGAGGAGAGATATTTTCAGTTCCAAAAGAATTTGGTGTTACAAAAAATATATCACAATCATCTGCTTCAGCCGAAAGATACCCATCTTGGTCTCCTGATGGAAAAAAAATCGCTTATTGGAGTGATAAATCTGGCGAATACCAGTTGGTAATCAAAGACTCAAAAACAATGAAAGAGAAAGTGCTGACAAAATTCAAGTCAGGCTACAGATATAATATATATTGGTCTCCGGATAGTAAAAAAGCCGTATTTATCAATCAAGATGGTTATTTCAATTTGATAGATATGACCAGCGGGAAAATGGAAGAAATCAATAAAATCGATGGCGCTCACTGGAGAATGAATAATTTCAAAGTTGATTGGTCCAAGGATAGCAATTGGGTAACTTATGCCAAAGCCGGGGATAATGACAATAGTTCCATCTATGTATATAATGTAAAATCGAAGAAAAACACAAAATTGACTTCCGGATTTTATGACGATTCCGATCCTGTTTTTGACAAAGAAGGTAAGTATATATTTTTCTCTACTACAAGAGATTTTTCTTCGATTTACTCAGATTATGATGCTACATGGATATATTCCAATGGAACGACTATCGGTGTAATGCCTTTGCGTGAAGATGTGAAATCACTATTGAACGAAAGAAACGATACTGTCACAATTAAAACAGAGAAACCGGATGACAAGAAGAAAGACAAAGAGAAAAAAGATAAAAAAGACAAAGTAAAAAAGGATTCTACAGATAAAAAAGAAATGAAAATAGATTTTGATAATATAGAACAACGCATAGAAATACTTCCTGTAAAAGCCGGTAATATCGGTAGTCTCGCAACGGTAAAAGGCAAATTAATCTATGTTAAATATCCTAATTCCGGAACAAGAGGGGGTAAATCAACATTGTATTATTATGATTTTAAGAAAAGAAAAGAGAAAAAAATCATCGATGATGTTCGTGGATATGAGCTTACAGCCGATGGCAAATCGTTAATGGTCTTTCAAGGCAGAAATATTGGTTTTGTAAAACCGGCAGCAAGTCAAAAAATCGAAAAACCTATCTCTTTTGACAATCTCAATATGGAGATAGATCCAAGGGCAGAATGGCATCAACTCTTTACTGAAGTTTGGAGATTGGAAAGGGATTATTTCTATGATAAAAATATGCACGGTGTAAATTGGGATAAAATGAAAAAAAGATATTCCAAACTAATCGACCAATGCGTTACGAGATGGGATGTCAATTTTGTTATAGGCCAACTATTGGGTGAGATGAATTCTTCGCATACCTATAAAGGAGGTGGTGATTCCGAGAGATCAAGCAGAAAAAATGTTGGATATCTGGGAATAAATTGGGCTAAAGACGGTGATTTATTCAAAATAGCTCATATCGTTAAACCCGCTTCTTGGGAAACAGAAGTCAAATCTCCATTGGAAAAATCAGGTCTTGGTATCAAAGAGGGAGATTATATTTTTGCCGTCAATGGCACATTGCTGTCAAAATACAAAAATCCTTATGAAGCATTCACAAATACAGCAGGCAAGACTGTTGAACTCCTATATGGGCACGACAAAGATATAAATAAAGCAAAGGCTATCTATGTAAAAACACTTAGAAATGAAACAAGGTTGCGAAATCTTGAATGGATAGAAAAACACAGAAAAAGAGTTGAACAAGCGACCAATGGTCGAGTAGGATACATATATGTTCCGAGTACAGGTGGTGACGGACAAAGAGAATTGGCTAGGCAATTTTATGCCCAATGGAATAAAGATGCACTTATAATAGACGAAAGGTGGAACAACGGTGGACAAATACCCGATAGATTTATTGAATTGCTCAATAGAAAACCCTTAAATTATGTAGCTTCCAGAGCGGGCAAACTTTGGCAGGTACCACGAAAAGCCAATTTTGGTCCAAAAGTAATGCTTATCAACGGTTGGTCAGGTTCAGGTGGTGATGCTTTCCCCGATTACTTTAAAAAATCAAGACTCGGAGAATTGATTGGAACTAGAACTTGGGGAGGATTAATCGGTATTTCCGGAGCTCCAAGATTGATAGACGGAGGATATATCACAGTACCGACATTCAGATTGATGGATCCTGATGGCAAGTGGTTCAGAGAAGGATACGGAGTAGATCCTGATATAGAAGTGAATGAAGATCCTACTCAATTGGCAAAAGGAGTAGATCCTCAGTTGGAAAAAGCCATTGAAGTATTGAATAAAAAACTTAAAAATATAAAATCACTACATCCTAAAAGACCTAAAGAAGAAGATAGAAGTAAATAAATTATATTATTTCATGAGTGATTTTTAGATATTAATGCTTTTATTTGCAATATACTAACTGGTAAGAGTATTAATTTATGAAATATATCGCTTATATTTTATTGTCAATCTTGGTTTATCTTGCAATATTCTGGAATCTGGACTATATGCCTGTCAGGTTATGGGATGAGTCTAGATTGGCGATAAATGCCTTGGAAATGTACAAGAATGGCAACTATATCGTAACTTATTTCGATGGTTTGCCTGATATGTGGAATACTAAACCACCTCTTATGATTTGGTTGCAAGTATTGATGTTCAAGGCTTTTGGCATTAGTGTTTTATCACTTCGGCTACCTTCAGCTATTTCAGCGTTATTGACAACAATAGCAATTTTATTTTTTTCAATAAAATATCTCAAATCATTTTGGTTTGGGTTTATAGCGGTTTTTGTTTTAATTTCGATTGATGGTTATATAGAGTTACATTCTATTAGAACAGGCGATTATGATTCCCTTCTTACATTATTTACAACTTTAAGCGGATTGACTTATTTTATGTTTATCGAAACAAAAAACAATAAATATCTACTATTATTTTTTATCTCTTTGATGTTTTCCGTTTTGTCTAAAGGAATAGCCGGACTAATGTTTATTCCAGGGTTATTTATTTATAGTCTATGGAGAAAACAAATTATTAGTATTTTAATAAACAAAAAATTTTATATCGGGCTTTTAATTTTCCTTGTTCCTGTTCTAGGTATTTATTTACTAAGAGAAGCCTACAACTCCGGTTATCTGGAAGCCGTTTCCAACAATGAATGGGGAGGAAGATACTTTACGAATAAAAATATTAATAGTGATATTTTATACTACTTTAAAAGGTTGACAAGACAAAGACTTGTCCCTTGGTATAATATTGTCCCAATATCTATTGGTTTCGGTATGTTAAGTGATAAAAAGAAGGTTAAAAACCTAACTATTTTTTTATCATCGATGATATTTCCGTACTTACTAATTATTTCATATTCTAGAACTAAACTGGTATGGTATGATGTACCCACTTTCCCGTTTATTGCAATCTTAATAGCAATTTTATTATATGATATTTTTATCCGAATAATGAAAAAAAAATGGATGAATTATGGCTTTTTAAACAAAGTAATCCCGTTTATTTTTATTTTTAGTGTGATTGGAGTTCCCTATCTGAAAGTAATTAAAAAAAATAGCAGACCTCAAGATTATGTATATGATAAAATGGCTTTTGATTTGGGAAAATATTTACAAGATGGTGTAAAGGGTATTAATGATTTAAATGGATTTACCATTGTTTATACAGGATATAGACCTCAAATAGATTTTTATAAAAGAATTTTGGAAGACGAAGGTATCGATATAAAATTCAATGATTGGAATAAATTAGAAAAGGGAGATAAAGTATTGGCAGTCCGGAAAGAAGATATAGATAAAATTGAAAAAATATATATTATCACTAAATTGAAAAACAAAGGAAGTCTTGCGATATACCAAATAATTCAATGATATTATTACTTTTCAAATTATTATCGGCTACTTAACTGATATCTTACATTATCGGCTATTTAACCGATATTTATTATTATAATCTAAATCAGTATTTTCATCAAAAACCTCAAAGTTTACACTCTTTCTGATCCAGCGTCCTCATTCTCCTATACCTTCTCCCACTCATACCCGATAATATTCCTTTGTTCCCGGCTGAATTCTATGCCGATAAGGTAAATATTTTCGAAATCCCGGTATTTTTCCCAATATCTCTTTTCTTTGATTTGCTTTAGTGCATTACCGGTAGCTTTTTCAGACAGTTTGAATTCAAAAATAAATACCTTACCTTCAAGTTTGACCGATAGATCCATTCTACCGAGATTGGTGGTATCTTCAGGGATGATATCCAGACCGATACTTGCGAGGTAAGCATATACAACGCTTCCATAGTATCCTTCATAATCGTATAACTTACTATTGGTAAAATTGGTATATGATATGGAAGCAAACAGCGTAAAAAGAGCTTCTTTGAATCCATCCAAATCGGTATTCCGCAACATTTTCAGTAATCCTTTTTGATATTTTAACTTTTCTGTTGTTTGATTTGTCAAATAGGTTATAAAGAGATTATTTAAAGATATACTTATTTCTTTGTTCGGGATACCCAATTTGTATTCTATTCCAAAGATATCTTCAATCTTCTCGGTAATTGTCAAATATCCCGTTTGCCATAGCAATGCTACCAATTCTATTCTTTCGACATCAAAAGTGTTAAGGATTTCTTTGCTGGCAACAAAATTTTCCAATTCCGGAATATAATAATTTTGTGTTTTCAGCATATCTATCAGAAATGAAGGATTCCCTGTTTCCCACCAGTAATTACTAAAATCGAAATCTTTTTTAATAAATAGCAAAATATCAAACGGATTATAAACTTTATCTCCGAGATAATAATACCCATTGTACCATTTTTTGACTTTTTCCATATTAGCGCCTTGTAAATGTTCACTGAAAACGGTTAATAAATCATTATGAGTATAGCCGCAAATTGTCGCAAAATTTTTATCCAATGTAATATCTTCAAGATTGTTCAACCCACTAAAAAGATTCATTATGGAAAATTTGCTAACTCCGGTGATAAATACAAACCGGATATAAGCGTCATTGTCTTTTATCACTCCGTAAAAGTCTTTCATTGCATCCCGCATCTCACGGGCAACTTCTTTGTCTGTGATATTATCAAGGATGGGTTTGTCGTATTCATCGATAAGTATGACTACTTTTTTATTGTATTTTTCACTTGTCTTTTGAATCAATTCTTTAAAGCAGTCATTAGGGTCAGATGACTGACACTTAATACTAACAGCTTTCTCTGCATCTTCTAAAGTGCTAATCAATCTCTTATTTAATTTTTCTATATTTTTAAGCACACCTGAGCCAAGACTTATTTTTAAAACCGGATGCTTCACATCCCAATCCCATTTGTCATAAATATACAATCCCTTGAAAAGCTCTTTATTCCCTTCAAAAATCTCTTTGAGTGTATCCAAAAACAAGCTTTTACCAAACCGGCGCGGGCGGGAAAGAAAGTAATAACCTGCTGTTTGGATCAAATTATATGCAATTTCGGTTTTATCAACATAAACAAAGTCTCCTTCTATTATTTTGCTTAATGTTTGTATTCCGATTGGTAATTTTTTCATAAAAAATGCTTTTGAAATGCTAATATACGATAAAATATTCATAAAAAATAAATCCCCCAAATAAAGGTGCATTTCATTTTTTCGCGTTATTAAAGAAGTTTTGTTAATGTGGGCAACATTGCGTACCTACGGCACGCATTTTAGTTGGTTATTAAAAGCCTTTTATACCTATGTTTTTAGCATTTTTTTATCCTAACTATTAATTATTACTTATTATCTAGTCATTTTAATTAATTTAGCATTATTTTGTGACGTTTTTGAATCTTAAAACCAATAGATATTGTAGATTTGAATACCTGCAAAAAAAATAATATGAAAAAACATCTTACATTTCTAATTATCCTTATTTCGATTTTGACATCTCAGGCTCAAGAACAATACTCAAGGGTAAAAATCGACTTAAGAGATAAAAGCATTCAAGGCTTAGCCAAAACCGGAATTGAACTTGACCACGGTATCTTCAAAAAAAGTAAATACTTCATCTGCGAGTTATCCTCAAAAGAACTCCAAAAAGTAAAGTCCGCCGGATACAACTACAAATTAATGGTTCAAGATTTGCAAAAAGAGATTTCCCACAGAAGAGAAGAGATAGATTATAGGGGAGGCGATAATTGCAGTACACATTCAAAAAAAGACTATAGAACCCCTGATAATTTTCATCTCGGTTCAATGGCAGGAAACCTGACTTATAACGAGATGTTGCAAAGTCTGGATTCGATGAATATATTGTATCCTAATCTGATAAGTAAAAGACAAGTAATCGATACATTTCTCACTGTGGAAGGAAGACCTATATACTGGTACAAAATATCAGATAATCCCGGGACAAAAGAAAATGAACCGGAAATATTGTACACAGCTCTTCACCATGCAAGAGAACCAGTAAGTATGATGCAAATGGTCTATTATATGTGGTATCTCCTTGAAAATTACGGTAAAAATGATCAAATCACTTATTTGGTCAATAACAGGGAAATGTATTTTATCCCCTGTGTGAATCCTGACGGATACCTATTCAATGAAAAAACAAACCCCAACGGAGGAGGCTTTTGGAGAAAAAACAGACATGATTTTGGTGATGAAGTCTATGGAGTAGATCTCAACAGAAATTATGGTTATAAATGGGGTTATGACAATAATGGTTCCTCACCGGATGCTTCTTCCAATACATATAGAGGGACAAAAGAATTTTCAGAAGAAGAAACCAAAGCAGTTAAATATTTTTGCGAAAATCACAATTTTACTATCGCTTTGAATTTTCATACTTATAGCAATTTGCTTATTCACCCTTGGGGGTATAAACCTGCAGAGACCAAGGATTCCACGGCTTTTATTGCAATAGGCAAACTCCTTACAAGTGAAAATAACTACAATTCAGGATTGGCAGTCCAAACTGTAGGGTATCCGGCTAATGGAGATTCCGATGATTGGATGTATGGCGATACAAGCAAAAAAAATAGAATTTTTGTTTTTACACCCGAGGTAGGAACAGAAGGGTTTTGGCCTGATAAAAGCTTGATTTTACAACAGTGCAAAGAAAATATATTCCTTAATTTAACGGCAGCATCAGTAACAGAACCATACGCAAGCTTTGAGGAAACTACAGCCAGTATTATATCAAAAAAAGATACCCTGTCTTTTGACATTACCAATACAGGATTGAAAAAGGGAATAATTATATTCAGTGTAAAAAGCATAAACTCTGATATTGTTGACTATTCCGAAAAAATTATTTTGGATTCATTTAAGACTGTAAAAAGACACATTATGTTTGATCTGGATGAAAATGTAATTGACGGTACCTCTTTCGATTTTGAAATTACTGTTGATAACGGTAATTTTGAATTTAAAGACACTATCCAAAAGACATATGCCATCATAAAAGAGCAATATATTTCCGACTGTAATGACATAGATGAATGGAATACCAATGGGACTTGGAATACAACAAATAAAGATTTTGTCTCAGCCGGTTACTCCATTACAGACTCACCTGACGGCAACTATTCCCCAAATACAAAAAATGAATTGATCTCTAAAAACAAATTCTATGTGCCTGATGACAAATTTGTCTTCTTGAGTTTTAAGGCAAAATGGGATATTGAAAAAGCCTATGATTGGACAGCAGTATTTGCAGGAAAAGACCTAAGTGAATTAACTGCTTTATGCGGCAAAAACACCGTTTTAGGTACTAAGGATCAACTTCCTGATGAGCCTGTTTTTGACGGTACACAAGATGAATGGACAGATGTAAATTTGGATATAAGCAATTTTGCAGGTGATTCTATTTTCATAAAATTCGTGATGAATTCAGACCCATACGTAAATGGTGACGGATTTTATTTTGACGATCTGAAATTTACAAGTTATGGTAAATCAAAATATGATAAAACAAGCCAAATCAATATATATAATATCATTGCAAGTCCAAACCCTTCTGTTGAAAAAGTAGAGTTCAGAAATTTATTGGCTGGTGATAGATTGATAATAAAGGATATAGTCGGCAATATTGTATTTGATAAAATAGTCAATAATAAAACAAAAACTATACAAATCTCTGCTTGGCAACCCGGAATGTATTTTTATAATATAATAAGAAATGGTAAAAAATCTGTTTTTAGAAAACTTGTGGTGATATCAAAATAAAATTTCACTTATTTTTTCTTATAAAAAACACTATTATCATCACTTTATCGTTGAGAAAGTAGAATTAATTCGAAGCAACGATCAAAGCTATTAATCATGAGAACAGTTTTTCTATTTTTGTTCTATATAGCCTTTGTTTTAACAAATATTTCTTCTCAAGAAGATATATTGAATAAGGCAGGTAAGGAATACAATAACGGCAACTTTGACAAATCAATAACATTGTATGATTCTTTGCTTCAAGATGGGTATTACTCCCCTGATTTGTACTATAACTTAGGCAATTTCTATTACAAAAAGAACGATTTGGGTAAAGCGGTCTTGTATTACGAAAAAGCCCTGAAATATCGACCAAATGATGCAGATATTAAACACAATTTATATCTAACCAGAAGAAAAATAGATTCTGAAATCGTTGAACTTCCTGATTTCTTTCTGCGACGATGGTGGGTGAAAATTTCGGACTTTTTCGGACTTAGTATATGGACATTTTTATCCATATTTTTTGCCCTGTTTTTAGCGGTTATTTTAGGTCTTAATTGGCTAAAAAACTATAGATTCAATAGATATTTACCAATATTAAATGCTTTTTTGATTTTGTTTTTTCTTGTATCGCTATTTGCTTCATTTCGAAAATATGAAGTAATATACAATAGTGATAAATGTATTTTAATACAACCCGATAGTTTGTTTAAAGCACCGGATAATCGAAGTGATTTGTTATACAAACTCGAACCTGGAGAAAAACTGCAATTAATTGATAGCATCAATACTTGGTACAAAATCAAATTGGTAAATAAAGAAACAGGGTGGATAGGTAAATCCAATTGTAAAAAAATATAAGAATTATATTATTTTAACAGTATTTTTATACTAACATAATATATTTGTTAATATCTTTGGAACATATAAAAAATTAGGGATTGGTTTTAGAAATAATATTGATTTATTTTTAGCGATTATCGTTATTTTTTTTCAATAACCGTTATTATCATTGTTGCTGTTTTTTTTTAAATACATTTGATATGAATATCTTATTAATCGGTTCAGGAGGGAGAGAGTCAGCATTTGCGTGGAAACTACACCAAAGCCCTCTCTTGGATAAACTTTATATATCACCGGGAAATCCCGGCACTGCACAATACGGAACTAATGTCAATATCGACATTGAAAGTATCGATGAGTTGGTTGACTTTATAAAAAAATCAAAAATAGAGATGTTGATTGTAGGTCCGGAAAAACCTTTGGTGGAAGGGATATACGATAAATTAATAAAGATTTTACCAAAATTAAAAATAATAGGACCATCTCAAAAGGGGGCAATGCTTGAAGGAAGCAAAGCTTACGCCAAAGAGTTTATGAAAGAATTCGGAATTCCGACTGCCGGATATAAGGTTTTCACTCAAAATCAAAAAGAAGAGGCACTGGAGTTTATCGACTCTATCAAAACGCCCATTGTTATCAAGGCTGACGGTTTGGCAGCAGGTAAAGGAGTATTTATCACCGAGGATAAGCAAAGTGCAAAAAATAGTATTAGTGATATTTTCAATGGTAAATTTGGTGATGCAGGTAATAAAATAGTTATTGAAGAATTTTTAGACGGAATAGAATACTCTGTTTTTGTAATTACCGATAGCAAGAGTTTCAAAATGCTTCCCATAGCCAAAGATTATAAGAGAATTGGGGAAGGAGACACAGGATTGAACACAGGAGGTATGGGTGCCATTTCCCCTGTTTCATTTATAAATGATGATTTGCTCATCAAAACCGTTGTTAAGATTATCCAACCTACTATCTCCGGTATATGGCAAAAAGACATAGATTACAAGGGATTTATATTTTTTGGACTTATCAATGTCGATGGTGACCCATACGTAATCGAATACAATTGCAGAATGGGTGACCCCGAATCTGAAGTAGTATTTCCCAGGCTTAAAAACGATCTTATTGAGCTATTAAATTCTCTTTACACAGCAGATTTGGCAGAGCATACTATTGAGCACAACTCTGACTATGCAGTTACTGTCATGCTTACATCAAAAGGATATCCCGAAAAATACGAAACAGCAAAAGAGATAAATAATCTCGGCATTGTCGATGAAAGTATCATATTTCACGCAGGTACAAAAAATATTGATGACAAGATTGTCACAAGTGGTGGCAGGGTACTGGCGATTACATCTCTTGGTAAAACAAAAGAAAAAGCGTTGGAAAAAAGCTTAAAAAATGCTTCCAAAATCGATTTTGAAGGCAAATACTACCGTAGAGATATAGGATTCGATGTTGAATAATAAGCTTGTTAATCAGAAAGTCAGTTTTTAGGGAATTTCCAAAATCTCAAAACGCATATTGGCTATCAAATTGCCCATAATAATGTTGGTTTTGACGACCAACCAAAGAAGTTTTTGACTGCTTATGTATTATTTCTTCTTTTGATTTCCTTTTTTATCAATTCAAGCTCTCTTGTAGTTTGTCCCTCTACCGAAGTGTTTTCTTGTGCTCTCCTAATTAAATACGGTATTACTTGTTTGACCGGACCGTAAGGAATATATTTTTGTACATTGTACCCTGCTTTAGCCATAGTAAAACTAATATTATCACTCATTCCTTTTAGTTGAGCTGAAACTATCCTAGGGTGATTTTCGGGTAAATTGTGTTCTTTCATCAATTGAGCCAAATACTCACAACTGTATTCGTTATGTGTAGCATTTGACAAGTGAAATGTATCAATGTTTTCGATACAATATTTCAATCCGGCATTATAATTATTATGTGTTTCTTCTATTGTTTCACATATAGGACTTGGATATCCCATTTCCAATGCTCTGGCTCTTTCTTTTTCAAGGTATGCTCCTCTCACGAGTTTAACTGCCGGAATATAATTGTGTTTTTTTGCGTGTTCAAGACTTGTTTTTAGAAAATCCAATTTGTCTTTGATATAAAGCTGAACACCGTTTATTACCGTCGGAAATTCTTTATTAAATACTGCACTCAATTCAAAAGCAATATCATCTATTGCCCCTTGAATCCATGTTTCCTCCGCATCCAAATGCAGATGTACTCTTTTTTCACTAGCAGCTTTAACAAGATTCCTAAGTCTTGATTTTCCTTTCTCAAATCTTATATTTTCCGCATCGCTCAACTCTTGCCCCGATGTGAGTTTTTGTAGTAAATCATGTTCGATTAATCCCGAAGGTTTACAGCTAATCGTATTGATATTATCGTTTTGTACGGCGTATTCCAATGTTTTATGTAGGGATTTTGCTGTTTTCTCAAATTCTTCTTCCGTATGTTTACCCTCAACTCCATAGTTTAATATAACATTGATACCATATGTGCTTAATTTTTCAACAACGCTCTTGACTTCCGGGATTGTTTCCCCACCACAAAAATGCTTATAAACCGTATTTTTTAGTATGGATTTTATAGGTAAATGCAATTTTAGTGCTAACAGTGTTGCCTTAGAACCTATGCTAACCAGTGAAGCATAACTCATAGCTTTGAAAATTTGGTATGCATTTTGCAGTTCTTTATCTGAGAGATATGAAAATGCTACTTCTGTATTATCAAAATTAAAGAATTTTGTTGCTTTCATATTTGAGATATTTATGCAGCGAAAGTATGAAAAATATAATCATAGTCATAAAGATTCAGAGATTATTATTTTATAATTTATAATCTTGTGAAATAAGCTTGAAATATGTTTTGACAATAAGTATTTTAACCCTACGGAATTATTTTATGAAGCCGAACAAGCTAAAAAGAAACATTTTATATTCTTAAATTTGATGACAATTTGATATTATATCTACATAAAACTAAAAGCATGTATAATCCGGGTTAAATATTTTATCTGCTTCTATATGAAAATATAAATTTTTTAAATATTGATAATTACTAATCTAATTTTGATATTATACAATTATTTAATACCTTTGTATCATACACTTGATAAAAATCGAAATTTAATAACAAGAATAAATTCTGAATTTGAGATATTTTTATACAAACACTATTCATCAAAAAATACGTTAAAATGATTAAATACATAACTTTTTTCATAGTGACTTTAGGTATTTTAATTCCTGATTCAAACCTTTTTGCTCAATGTTTTGATGGTGATCCAAGCAGTAATGCACCGGATTGGGATTTTACCAAAACCATTGAAGAGAATTATAATGATGCCAGAAGGTGGGAGGAAACAAATCTTGGTTTGACTCCAAACTGTCTTGGTGATATGGTTGAACCAAGTGTGGGTTGGGGAGGTATGAATGAAGAATCTACCGCCTTGTACATTCACAACTCTGAGAGGGTAGCGAGAGGTAAACTGCCATTGTATGATGTCGAAAGTAATTTGGATGATGTTGCCCAAAATCACTCTAATTGGCAGATAGCTAATGACGTATTCAGTCACGGCGGAGATCCTGCTCTTGGCTCAGATAGCAATTATAAATTATGTTCAAACTGCAGTACTAGCCTGTCAGGGTCAAGTCCATATGAAAGGATGAATCAAAATCCTCCACTAAAAAACAACTATGATTGGAGAAGCGAAAATATAGGTGTCCGTGTGACTAGTGGTAGTTCATTGGCTGATTTTGTTCCCGAAAGAATTTATGCCTTTATTTATAAGGATGCAGGTTCAAGTTGGGGACACAGGCATGCCGTATTTCACGATTTTAACAATGACTGGGGTGATGGGAATACAGAAGGGTTTATCGGAGTTGGTATCAAGGATGGTAATGGATATGACATATGTCAATGGGGATGTAATGATAATTGGAATTATGCAAAATTTATTACAATAGATTACTATGATCCTGAAGGGAGTGCTTCCGGCTTTAGTTTCAAAGGATTACCCATCAAATTATTGGCTTTTGCCGCAAAAAAATCAAAATCTAATGTTTTGCTCTCATGGTCAACAGGAACAGAACTAAATAATGATTATTTTTTGATTGAAAAATCAACAGATGGATTGGAGTTTGAAGAATTGGTAAAAATAGATGGAGCTATCGACAGCAAATCCCAAAAAGATTATAAATACACTGACTTCAATCCTGTGATTGGGATTAACTATTATAGATTAAAGCAAGTTGATTTGGATGGTAATTTCAGTTATTCCAATGTAGAAAAAGTAGAATTTGAAATTGAAAATACTGTTGTGATTTCACCAAATCCTTTTGATGATTTTATCATTGTAAACAGTTCTTTTAAAAATGATAAAAGCACAATTCAAATTTTTAACTTAAAGGGTGAAACTGTATTTAATTCCACTATTCCTGCAGGCAATAACACAACTAAACTTTATTTGCCTGATTTGGATTCAGGGATATATTTTGTAAAAATAAAAAATAGTAACTTCAAAAAGGTTTTCAAACTTGTTAAGTTATAAGAAGATAATCCATTAACCAAACTTTTGGTTTAAATGAGATGCCAATGAATATCCCATACTGAAAGATGCTTGCAGTAGATAGCCACCGGTGGGTGCATCCCAATTCAGCATTTCTCCAATCGCATAATGATATGGCAGAGATTTTATCTTCATATTTTGGTCAACTGCATTCAGGCTAATCCCGCCAACAGTTGAAATCGCCTCGTCAATTTCAGCTATTCCACTTATATTTACTTTTAGATTTTTAATAACCGAAGAAAGTTTTTTTATATCTTTAAATTCTTCTTTAGTAGTATAATTTTTTATTAAATCTATTTTTGTTTTATCAAGTTTTATATATTGTTTTAGAATATTAGTAATTGATTTAGCGCCACTTAATATTTTAAATTTATTTTCTATCTCTTTAGACCTTAGATTGGGTTTCAAATCGATAAGTATATCTGTTTTTCCTTTTTCATTCAATTCCTTTCGCAATAAACCGCTCATAGCATAAATAGCACCTCCCTCCAAACCAAATCCGGTAATCATCAATTCCCCCTTAACAGTTTTTCCCTTTTTATAAGTAGTTATATTTTTCAAAGGCTTTCCTTCGTTTTTGCTTAAAAAAGATTCAGACCAATCTACTTTAAATGCACAATTTGACGGTTCAAATCCTATGGTTTCTACGCCTGCCTTAGCAAGAATATCTATCCATTTGCCATCCGAACCTGTAACTTTCCAACTAGCTCCTCCCAAGGCAAAAACCACAATATCAGCTGTTATAACAGTACGCAAATCACCATGCTTAAAAACCGGTTTTCCACTGCTTGAAATATCGATAAATTCGTGATTATAGTGTAGTTTCACATTATTATCTCTCAATTTGCCTTTGATTGCATTCAATACCTCAACCGGTTTAATCCCCTTTACAGGATATATTTTTTTGCTGCTTCCAATCATTGTGGGAATACCTGCATTTTCCAACCATTTTCGCAGGTCATTATTATTAAATTGCTCAATAAAGGGCTTTAAAAACGATGATGGCTCATACCTGCCAATAAAAGTTTCCTTTGGTTCGGAATGTGTCAAGTTAAATCCGCCTTTCCCTGCCACTAAAAATTTTCTACCAAGCCCTATGCCCTTTTCATAAATATTGATATCAAATAAATCACTATCCAATTCCGCAGCCAGCATCATAGCTGCTACCCCACCTCCGATTATCACTATTTTATTTTTTGTTTTCATTTTAAATATTTCATTTTTTCGCATATAAGGTTAATCTTTTTATTTGCACAGACCACCCCGCTTATGAAATTAATTCGTTTTACTTCTATATAACTACCTCAATGTGCCGTTAGGCACAAAATATGGGTAAAAAGGCTATTAACCAACTAAAATGCGTGCCGTAGGTACGCTATGTTACCCACATCAACAAAATTTCTTGTAATAACGCGAAAAAATGAAATGCACCTGTTTTTTTTGTTTAACAATTATTTCATCACTTGATTATTCTGTCAAAAACATAAGTTTTATTGCTGGAGTAATCCTTAAATCCAACGAGCACATTTATCGGTATTACACGAGCTAAAAAAAAGAAGTCCTATGGTCACAAAAACAAATAATCTTTCCATTTGAATATATTTTTATTTTGAGATTTGGCTTAAAATGGCAATTATAGAATACAAACAATGTCAATCTAACGCTATTATCTCAGTTTTATTCCTTTAATAGTCATTTTCAATTCCTCCCATCTATTGTCATCTTTAAGTGGGTTTAATCCAAAAACACTTACTCCTGAAACTCCGTTTTGTAGCGAAACATTGACTGCTTTGGTTATTTCACCGGGATTTTTAAGATCCGGGGCAAATATTCCGGCAATAATCTTTGTACTAGGAAAAGATGTTTTGACATCTTCAGTTACCATCCGGCCTATCCATTCTATATCTTTATTATAAAAATTGTGATATAGCATCGGGAAAGCTAAATCAAGTGGCCATTTACCCCAATCCTGATAAACCATTTCTCTCGACATTTCAGGTGTTGGAAATACCGCTGCTGTTAATAGCTTATCATATGCTTGAGTCAAACTGTCAATCTGAAGAATAAATTCAGTAACTTGATTTAAACGAAATTGAGACCAGGTACTATCTGATGTGGGATTCTTAATATGCAAAGGATCAACCCCCGTTTTGTTTTTATACTTATTTCGCATATAGGGATGATAACCATAATCAAATTGCGGATAAACCTTGTCTTGAACGATGCCGTATTTTGACCAAAGCCCAACCGGAAGAATAGCATCAACATAACGGATATAATCAAGATGAATTCCTTTCAAACCGGGTATTTTACACAGTTCTTCGATTTTCTCCTTAAGTGCATTTCTCACTTTAGGAATAGCAGGACATAAAAATTTGTAGTCATTTACATAGGCTTTTTTCTCTTTCAGCGATTTGTTTTCACGATTTACACTTAGCCATTCCGGGTGTTTTTTTGCAAGATCCCTCCTATTCATCGTGATAAACCAAGCGTAAACATTTATATTGTATTTTTTAGCTTTAGTTACCACTTTTTTGAGTTTATCCGTACTGACATTAACCATTATATTACGAATACCGGTATTATATATTTTATCTAATGCTTTATCGATATTATCATCAGAATAATCATTTCTTAGATTTAACCAAATCCAAAAAGATTTGTCCTGTTTTGCTTGTGTTTTATCGATAAAATACACATATCCCCACTTTTCAGGTATGTGCATATCGATAATATATTGGGGAGACCATACGCAATTGTGTTCGGGTTTATCAAGTTTCACATACTTTCCTTGTTCAACCTTCGTATCCCACTCAACTCGTGAAAAATTGATACGCCAAAAATCATTTATTGCGGGTTTGATTTTGTTTTCCTTATTCTTATAAATTTCAGAAAACGGAATAGCTATTTCGACCACCCAAGAGGTATCAATATCAACCGGATTATTCAAAGTACCGTTTATTTTGACGCCAGTTTTCATATCTTCAATATCCAATGTCAAATCACTTTTTCCGCCCAATTGGTATGGTTTATTCATAAACAAATCCATAATGGTATTAAGTGCATTTACCTCAACTTCATAATACATTTTCCCATCACCATCATGATCTATAAAAACCTCGAAGTCATTGTCTCGATAAATAATATCATCTCTGTTTTTTAATGTAGCCCAAATATGATTCTCTTCCAATACCGCTGCGATATAGAGATAATTATCATCCCAAAGCATTTTAATCTTTGTTTTTTGCTTTGGCTTCTCCCCTCGTTCACCCAAAATATCCACAAAATCAGTTGACCATTCTGCAATTTTCCAGGCAGATTCATCTAAATTACCATCAATATTGATAGCAGAATTTGCTTTATTGCAAATATATTTTTTTGGAATTTGTCCGTGTACGGCTTGAATAACAAACAAGACAATTAGTAAAATATTTAGTTTCATTTTGTAAAAATATCGCTATTAATAGAAATAAAAGGAGATTTTGTCTATTTATTTAAGTTTTTTGTCAATCCTACTTGATTTCTATTATTTAATATAATATCTTTGTGATATCATTTTGATATTATTATTAAAAAAAACAACTATGAAAAAAGAACACATCTCAAATGGAATTAATGGCTATTTAATGCTTTTGGTATTTTTTATCCTAATCGGTTTAGGAATTTATTTTATTACTCTAAAAATGGTACTTATTTTTGTGCCACTATTTGTAATTGCATTTTTTATTCTTCCGGGATTTTCTATAGTGAACCCAAATGAATCCATTGTGACCATACTGTTCGGTGCGTACAAGGGAACTCTAAAAAAGAATGGGTTTTTGTGGGTAAACCCCTTTATGGCAAAGAAAAAATTGTCATTACGAGCTAGGAATTTCAATAGTGAGCCACTAAAGGTTAATGATAAAATAGGTAATCCGGTTTTGATTGGAGCAGTTGTGGTTTGGAGAGTAAAAGATACTTTTAAAGCTGCATTTGAAGTAGATGATTATGAGCACTTCGTCAGAATACAGACAGAAGCAGCCATCAGAAAACTTGCAGGGCTTTATCCTTACGATAATTTGGAAGACGAAAATGCCAAATTAACACTTAGGGAAGGAGGCGAAGAGGTAAACAAACAATTGGAATCTGAAGTGTCGGAGAGGTTGGAAATAGCAGGTATTGAAATACTCGAAGCGAGAATTAACTATCTTGCTTACGCTACGGAAATAGCAAGTGCAATGCTTAAAAGACAACAGGCAGTAGCGATAATTGCCGCAAGAACCAAAATTGTAGAAGGTGCTGTCAGTATGGTCGAAATGGCACTTGAAGATTTGAGTAAAAAAGATATCGTACATCTCGATGAAGAAAGAAAAGCACAGATGGTAAGCAATCTTATGGTGGTTTTGACTTCAGACAAAGATGTAATGCCAATTGTTAATACAGGAAGCATATATTAAAAAAATGGAAAATGATATACTACATAAGGAAAAAGTTAATGTAAATCTATCAACTAAACAATGGGTTATTTCCGGAGTTTTGTTGATAGATTTTGTATTTTTCTCAATATTATTCTATCAATATACTATAGGAAAAATACCTAATAACAGCTTTCGATTGGATGATATAATCGGGGTTTCTGTCGTATTGATTATGTTTTCAGCAATTATTCTAATTGTAGTTTTATCCAGAGGGTATTCTATCACAATCGATCACAATAAATTGACATTAAAACACGATAGATTTTATACCGCTTCAATAAATAAAGACTCTATAAAATCGTTTTCAAAAATAACTAAAAAAGAATATCTGAAGTTATTAAGAGGAAAGGGAGTTGTGGCTACAAAGAAGCACAGAAGAACAAAGATGATGGAGAGTTATATAATAAAATACCCCAATTTTGTAGTGTATTTAACCGATGGAAGAAAGATTTTTATAGAAACCAATAAGGAATCTGCATTCGAATATTCGATGAATAAGATGCTAAATCTAAAATATGTCTAAAAAGAAAAGTTTCGTATTGAGGATTGACGAGGCTACATATGCAGCTTTGGTTCGTTGGGCAAACGATGAATTTCGCAGTGTCAATGGGCAACTTGAATGGTTGATAAACGAGCAACTGAAAAAGGCAAAAAGATTACCAAAGAAGGGGAGAGAGGAGTAGTAAGTCATCAAAAATTCGTATATATCAATTTCTGTTCTTTCCAAAAACAGTGCTAAAGTAATGGGATGAATTTTTAATTCGTTTAATCCTTTTTTCAGATAATTATAAAATATTGTATCAATAATATAATTTTCAATATGATAATGAGAAACAAACCAGTTTCCCGGTTTCATCGAATCTTAACCCGCATTATTCTCATTGGTTTTCGTAGTGAGAATTCAGAAAACCAAAAGTAAAGGAAAGCGCAAGAAATACTTATTCAAAATCTTTGCAGCCTTTACAACTATTTTTGTATCTTCATTGTTATAACAAGAATAAAAATTTACAAGTTTAAAGCATAATGAGTGTACTACTAAAGATACTCAATAGTCAAACTAAGATGTGATGATCAGATTTTTTTTAATTTTATTATTATTCACTTATTCTAATCTATCAAAAGGGCAAGAACAGCTTTCATTACATCTGGAAAATCACAGTGGAATAAATGCTATTGCTATAAATCCGGCAAACTCTTTTCTTAGTCCTCATAAATGGGATGTAAATATTGTTTCAGCCGGACTTTTCTTTGAAAATAATTATGGTTTCTTTAGAAATACCAATACTATCAAATTATATAAAAATAAAAAAAATCCTATTATAGAATTGGATTCAACAAAATATGGAAAAACTTCATATCTTCCTAATACAGTATTATTAGATTTTTATGACAGAAAAAAACCGAGTTATATTTTTCTATCAGGAAATATAACAGGTCCATCTGTTTCGCTTAAGATAAATAAGAATAGCTCTATAGGTTTTGTATCAAGATTCAGGATGTTGGGAGGAGTGCCTAAAATACCAAAGGAATTGGGATATTATGATTATTATAACAAAGCTTTCTTTCAGTCATTTCCTATTTCTTCATTCAATTCCGGTTTTATATCTTGGCACGAATACGGCATAAACTATACAAATAATATCAAGGGGCTCACTCATAATACCATTATTGGAGCGACGATAAAATATTTGAGAGGGAATGAGGCAATGTTTTTTGAAAATAAACACACATTTCAGTTCCAACAAATGCCAAATGATTCAATAGCTGCACTTGACAGGCTTGATTTCCGGTATGCTTATACAAATTCAAATTTTAAATCCCAAAGTTTTAAATTTAAACACAATGGCACGGGCATCTCAGCTGATTTAGGCATTACCCTTGTTTTTGGTGAAAATATTAAGGATTATAAAGCCAGACTGGGGCTTTCTATATTGGATATAGGTTTGATTAATTTTAATAAAAATTCATTTAGATATTCGATAAGTGTCGATACAACGGTCGCTATTAGTATAAATGCATTTAAAGAAATCAGGCAATTATCACAATTGGATTCGGTAAGTGAGATTTTAAGTCGCCAAATCTATAATGACCCCAATAAATCTTTATCTGCTAACTCTTTTGTAATGTGGTTACCAATGGCTTTGAGTATTCAATTTGATTATTCAATTTCAAAATTGTTTTATATAAACGGAACGCTTATACAAAGGATAAAACCCAAGGGGCATTCAGTTACAAGAAGAAATCTTTTTGCTTTATCACCAAGATTTGAACATAGGTGGTTTTCCGCATCAACATCCCTAATAGTCTATGATTGGAAGAATTTAAGATTGGGGGCTTCTGTTAGACTGGCATATCTGACCATTGGTTCTGACAATTTATTGAGTGTATTTTCAAATCAATCTCGGTTTACGGGTTCCGATTTATATGTAGGATTGAAATTCAATCCATTTTCTCTTGGAAAAAAGAGAAGAAGTCACCCTAATTTGAATAGAAAAATCAAATGTTATAAGTTTTAATAAGCTGCATTGTATATTTTTTTACATTTTAGGAATATAATTCCTATAATGTATTATCTTTGTCATAAAAAGTATGATAAATAGATTAATAGGTAATAAAATAATCGAATACTCTCATCAATTTAGAGCAGTAGCAATTACCGGTTCAAGACAATCCGGCAAAACTACCTTGTGCAAATACCTATTTCCCGATAAACCTTATGTTAATTTTGAAAATATTGATACTCTTAATTTATCATATTCCGATCCAAGAGGATTCTTGAAAAAATATAAAAAAACAGGGTGCATTTTAGATGAAATTCAAAAAGCACCCGAATTATTCAATTATTTGCAACAGATTTTGGATGAAGAACAAGAAAGAGGTAAGTATATATTAACCGGTAGCAGCAATTTTTTGCTTAACGAAAAAATCAGTCAAAGTTTAGCCGGGCGATTAGCTTATCTAAATATGTTTCCATTAAGTTTTCAGGAGATACAATCAAACGAACTATTATACAATGACTTTTGGGAATTGATATTTAAAGGAGCTTATCCTGAGATTTGGAGTCAAAATATCAATCCTGAATATTACTATCCGTCATATATTCAAAGCGTGATAGAAAAAGATATTAGGCAATTGGTGAATATTAGGAAGTGGGGTGGCTTTCAACAATTTGTAAAATTGGCTGCTACCCGTATAGGTCAAGAATGGAATAGCAATAAAGCCGGAAATGAATTGGGAGTAGATGCTAAAACCATAAGTTCTTGGATTTCTTTTTTGCAAATATCCGGAATTGTATATTTTTTACCTCCCTTTTACAATAATTATGGTAAAAGGATAATAAAAAAACCTAAACTTTATTTTACTGATACCGGAATCGCTTCAAATTTGCTTGGAATACAAAACATCAATCACCTTGAATCCCACCCTTTAAAAGGAGAGCTTTTTGAAAACTACATCATAATGGATTTTGTTAAACAAAACTCTTTTAGGTTGAAACCGGTAAATTTATATTTTTGGAGAAGTAATGACGGCATTGAAATAGATTTAATCATTGAGAGTGCAAATGAATTAATACCTGTTGAAATTAAATCCGGTATGACATTCAATAATTATTGGTGGAGAAATATCGATAAATGGCAAAAATTTTCAAAGAATAAATCAAAAGCCTATATAATATATAATGGCGAAAATGAGATGGCATTGACAGATAATAAAATCATCGTAAATTCATCAAAATTAAATCTATCCAAAATATTGGAAACAAGTTAAATCTTTATACTAAATAGGAATTGTATTCCTAAACCGTATAAATAAAATTAGTCTTGAATTTTGCCGGCTTACAGGCGTAATCAACGTAGTATTTCATCGGGGGTTGCTACTTCCCCCTATAATTTTTCTTCACCTCAATCTTTTTGACTAAGTTTGCGCTGATGAAACTTGCTTTTGACATAGCCCGGCGATATTTATTTGGAAAAAAGACGATAAATGCTATAAATATAATTACAGGTATTTCTGTATTTGGTATTTCTATTGGTGCAGCTGCATTGGTATTGATTTTATCGGTTTTTAACGGGTTTGAGGAACTTATTGGCGACCATTTCAATGCATTTAACCCCGAGATAAAAATCACTCCCAAAAAAGGTAAATTTTTTAAAATCGACAGCAATATTCTCAAGAAACTAAATGGTATTGATGAGATATCAGATTACTCCTTGACGGTAGAAGAGGTCGCTTATTTTATCTATGGCAATAGTCAATCCTTTGGGCTGATCAAAGGAGTTGATGATAAATTCAATATCGTCAATAATATAGACACAGCCATAGTTGCCGGAGAGTATTTGTTGGAAAAACAGGGTATGAATTATGGTGTTATCGGTAATGGACTTGCCGGCAAAATGGGAGTCAATGTATCTGACAAAATCACTCCAATCAGTATCAATGTTCTGAACAAAAAGACAACCGGTTCTAAAAGAGGAGAAGTTTTCCCTTCGGGCAAATTTGCTATTCTCAGCCAATCGGATTTGGAATATGTGCTAATATCTCTGGATTTGGCTCAATACTTAATAGGAAATACCAAGGGAAAAAATGCCGATAAATATTCTGCAATTGAGATAAAAACCAAGGGAGATGTGGATTTGGTTCAAGAAAAATTGAAAAAATCATTGGGAGATGCTTATTATATTAAAAACCGTAAAGAGCAAGATTCGGAATTGATGAAAATAATGAATATGGAGAAATGGATAGCTTATGTTATCGTTTCATTATCATTATTTTTGATTGCAATCAATCTGATTGGTAGCCTTTGGATGATAGTATTGGATAAGAAAAAGGATATTGCAATGTTGCAATCAATGGGGGCAAATAAGAGTATGATCAAGCAGATATTTTTGTATGTAGGGATGCTTATCTCCGGTTTTGGACTTATTATAGGTTTTATTATCGCCTTGATATTTTATTTTGCACAAAAGAATTTTGATCTGATAGGTATCCCGGAGGGAGCAACAATTATCGATGCCTATCCCGTGCAATTGCGTTTTGTAGATTTCATCATTGTCTCTATAACAGTCTTGCTGATTGGTTTTTTGATTTCACTGTTACCCGCCAGAAAAGCAGGACAAATATCGGCATTTATTAGAGAGGAATAAAGACATTATTTTTCTTCATACCAACCAAGGTTAAATAGAGCATCACCCATATTTACTATCGGCGCGTTATTGTGTCCAAGAATATAAGCATTTCTATTTGAGTGGATATTTTTTGATTGTTCACCCATAATATCTTTTATCATTCCTATCAATTCCTTATTGTCCACTTGATACCCGGATTTTTTCAAACTCCTGAACAAGCCGGATTCTCTAGCTCTAATCCAAGACGTTTTATTTATTTTAATCGCAGGGTTTGTATCTTGTGTTTTTTCCGGTTCAATCATATCAAAATGGAGCAGGATGTTTTTTATTCCGGCAAGTCCCTTCTCTATTGCAAAATCATCAAGTCTTTTTGATTCTCCACCTTCATAAACAATGATAGGAACTCCCATATCGTGAGCAGCTTTACGAAGTGATTTTTTTATCATCGGCTTTTCAATCATAAAAGGTGCATTGAATACTTCTGCCAATGTCTTTGATTCTCTAACTCCTTTGGAATATCTTATCTGGGGATAATTGTATCTTGAATCACCTCCTGTATGAAAATCTATCCCGAAATCAACGTAAGGCAAAATGAATTTTGTCAATTTTCTTGCAACTCTTGATGCTAAAGACCCGGTATTTACTCCTGGGAAACTCCTGTTTACGTCTTTACCATCCGGCACTTCCCTACTGAAATTGATAAATCCGTAAACATTCAGAAGTGGAATAGCAATAACGGTTCCTGATTTTAAATCTTCGTAATACTCTTGTTCTATTGATCTACGGATTATCTCTACCCCATTGATTTCATCACCGTGTATTCCACCCAATATGAGTATGGTTTTACCCTTTTTCTTAGCTCTATAAACGTTGGCAAAAATATTGATATGAGTACCCGAAGGTAATTTTCCAACCCTGATTTTTATTTTTTTATTTTCTCCCGGTCGAATTTCATTTCCGTTAATCTCCATCATAATCTAAACTTTGAGTCTCTTTCTACCAATGAAATAATTGAACGTGCGATATTGACGTTTGTTGTGGTTTCTATTCCTTCAAGTCCGGGAGATGCATTTACTTCTATCACCACAGAGCCTTTATTTGACCTGAGAATATCGACACCCGCAACTTGAAGTCCCAGTATTCTGGCAGATTTTTTTGCAATCGACACCTCTTCATTAGTCAATCTTATACTCTCTGAACTTCCTCCCCTGTGCAAATTGGATCTAAACTCTCCTTCGACAGCTCTTCGCTCCATAGCTGCCACTACTTTTCCTCCTACCACAAAAGCTCTGATATCGGTTCCCGAGGACTCTTTAATAAACTCTTGGACCAATACCTTATGTTTAAGATTGAGAAATGCTTCCAACAATGTTGCGCTAACTTTTGGAGTATCGGACTTGATTACTCCTTCACCATGAGTACTGCTCAATAACTTTATTATCACAGGGTGCTCTTGAAATAATTCAAGGAAAATATCCAAATCTTCCGTGTAGTTTGTAGTAGCTGTATTTGGAATAGGAATACCGTTTTTTGCCAAAATCTGTAAACAGGTAAATTTATTTCTTGCTTTCTGCAAGCTATCAGGTCTCAACACACTATAAACTCCCATATTTTCAAAATGTCTGATTACATAAGAGCCGTATTCTGTAGCAGTTGCTCCAATTCTGGGTATTATGGCGTGAATACCTTGAAGTTCGTAACCATTGTAAAAGACTTTTGATTTTCCATCCTTTATTAAAAGGTCACAGTACATATGATCAATTATTTGAACAAAATGACCTCTCATCACAGCTGCTCTGTACAAACTTTGAGTGCTATATAGCGCAGCGCCCCTTGACAATATTATAATATTCATCTGCTATTTAATCTAAAATTTAATTGTTTTGACAGCAAGATATCAATAATCATCCAGAAAAGAATATTTATAAATAAAAAATATTTATTTTGCAGACTATTTAACAGTTTTATTTGAAGAAAAATCGACTAATGGTACTTAATGATAAAAAAACTATAAACGGCTGGGCATTGTATGACTGGGCTAATTCCGCATATTTTTTGGTGATATCCACAGCTATTTTTCCGGCATATTTTTTAGCCCAAACCAGCAGTAAAATAAGTATTTTCGGAATGGAGTTGACCAATAGTTCCGTGTTTTCGTATGCGGTGTCACTGTCATATCTTGTAATAGTGATTTTATCACCAATATTATCCGGAATCTCTGATTATAGTGGAAAAAGAATGTTCTTTTTGAAGCTTTTTACTTATTTAGGATCTATTTCGTGTATAGCATTATCTTTTTTCTCAGGTGACTCTGATGTATGGATTGGTATATCTGCATTTATGCTTGCGACAATTGGAGCATCAGGAGGAATAGTCTTTTACAATGCGTATTTACCCGAAATAGCTACTGAAGACAAATATGATGAAGTGAGTGCAAGAGGCTTTGCTTTTGGATATATAGGAAGCGTTCTTTTATTGGTATTTATACTATTTATGTCGTTAAAACCCCTGATTTTTGGAATACCCGAAGGCACAACCATACCCTATAGACTTGGATTTGCATTGGTAGGAATTTGGTGGATTGGGTTTGCACAAATCACCTTCAGAAGATTACCTAAGGATAAAAGAACGGGATTTAGCGGCAAGGTAATTTCGAAAGGAATCGAAGAAATAAAAAAAGTATTCACAAAAGTAAGATCAAATCCGCATCTTCTATTGTTTTTGGCTGCATTTTTCTTTTATAGTGCAGGGGTTCAGACAGTGGTTTACTTGGCATCCATCTTTGCTAAACAGGAATTGATGTTCTCAACCGATGAATTGATAATCGTAATACTGATACTACAATTAGTAGCAATAATCGGTGCTTATTTATTTGCAATTTTTTCAAAGAAACTTGGCAATAAACTGTCTTTGATAATTCAGGTTATTATTTGGGCAATCATCGCGATTGTTGCATATATGGTACAGAGCAAATTGCAGTTCTACATACTTGCAGGAATGGTTGGAATGGTATTGGGAGGAATTCAATCCCAATCGAGATCAGCTTATTCTAAAATTGTAGAATCACAAAAGAATGATTTGACTTCCTATTTTAGCTTCTATGATATAGTATTCAAAATATCCATAGTAGTCGGTACTTTTGCTTTTGGTATAGTCAATGAGATCACCGGAGATTTGCGAAAAAGTGTTTTGTCTCTGGCTTTCTTTTTTGTACTGGGATTGGTACTATTATTGGTCACTAATTTTAGAAAAGCTGAAGAAGGAGTAAAATTATAATTATTAGTATTATGGAATACAATCCGGTTTTACCTTTCAGAAATGCTCATTTCAATACTATATATCGCAAGGCATTTACCAATCCTGTTGTAGAATTTAGCAGAAAAAGATTGATAACTCCTGATAATGATTTTTTGGACTTGGATTTCTCAAAAGTAAATTCCAATATAATTATTATCATCGTTCACGGTTTGGAAGGAAGTTCGAAGTCCAAATATGTTTTATCAAATACCAAATACTTCAATAGAAGTGGATATGATGTTTGCGCTATGAATATGAGAGGATGTAGTGGTGAACCAAACTCTCTTTACAGCTCATATCACAGTGGTAAAACCGATGATTTGAGCCTTATCATCGATGAAATATCCGGACAATATGAAGATATTTATTTATTGGGATATAGTCTTGGAGGCAATATTGTTTTGAAATATACCGGCGAAAATAGTGGGGTTTTGAATAATAAAATTAGGAAATCGATTGGAATATCCGTTCCGGTAGATTTGAAGAGTGCTGCTGTTGAATTGGCGAAAAAGAAAAACTATATCTACAATTATATGTTTATGAAAGAGATGAAAGAAAAGTTGAGATCGAGGGTAAAAAAATTCGGAGTTGATATTAGCTTAGAGGAAATAAACAGGATTAAAAATTTTAATGAATTTGACAATATTTACACTTCGGTTGCCCATGGATTTAAAGATGCCAAAGATTATTGGAAAAAGAACTCCAGTAAACAGTTTTTGGAACATATAAAAATACCGGCTTTATTGCTCAATGCAGCCGATGATACTTTTCTGGGAGAAAATTGCTATCCATTTGCAGAAGCTAAAAATAATAGATTTCTTATATTGGAAGTTCCAAAATATGGAGGACATGTTGGGTTCAATGTGTCTTTTAAGCCCGAGAAAAATCATTGGTTAGAAAAACGAATTTTAAATTTTATAGAAAATGAGTAATCTCAATATCCAAAGCATTATAAAAACAGAACACGGATGACACTGATTGAACTGATTTTCACAGATTTATTCAAATTATCATCTTTACTTCAACTATACGATATTATTCATTGTCAGCATGTTATTTCATTTTATCGCTTTTTTACAAAAAATGTTGCTGAGAAGGGCAGTGCCTATTCTCCCGCCGAATCTATATAAAATTTGATTGCCTTTACCCCTTCAAGAGAATCTTTTCTGGTAAATTGTTCGATTTTTATCGAATGTTTTCCCGGTTTATCAAACTTAAAAGACTTCCTTAACAGTGTATTAAAGGAATAAATATCACCGCTTTTCTTACCGTACCAAATACCGTAAGGGTTTGACAAATTGATACTGACTATATCTGTATCTTTTTTCTCCTTAAAATCATCTGTAATCCGCAAATAGATATTTTCATAGGGATAATCACCGGTGTGTTCCAATCCGAAATAAATATCATATGGCACATTTCGTTCTACATCGAAACTCGCATTAAAGAAATCTGCATATAACCAGATATTATTGTCAGGCAAATCTTTTTCCACGAAAACCACGTGATTATTCCCGCAAGAAAACAACAGTAATAACAACAATAATGGCAAATATTTCATCATTTGCTTTTAACCGAAATCATCAAAGTATATTTGTTCTTTTGGCACTCCCAAATCATCCAAAGTCTTCATTATAGAAGCTGCCATTGCAGGAGGTCCACAGTAGTAGTATTCGCATTCTTCCGGTTCGGGATGATCTTTCAGGTATTGTTCATAAAGTACATTCATAATATATCCTTTGAAGCCATCTCCCGGTGCATCGATATTTTCTTTTATTTTCCAATTATCTTCAGGCAACGGATTATCAAGAGCTACGAAAAATCTAAAATTGTCAAATTCTTTTTCTATCTCCCTAAATTCTTCGATATAAAATAATTCTCTTCTTGTACGTCCACCATACCAATAAGACACCTTGCGTTTACGCTGTTTTTCAGTATGGAACATATGGAATATATGTGAGCGCAAAGGAGCCATTCCGGCACCCCCACCAATATAAATCATTTCACGATCGGAATTTTCATTGATAAAAAATTCTCCATAAGGTCCTGAAATAACAACTTTATCTCCGGGTTTTTGGTCAAATACATATGAAGAGCATACTCCGGGATTGATATCCATCCAATTGTTTTTCTCCCTATCCCAAGGTGGAGCAGCTATACGTATATTAAGCATAATGATATCGCCTTCTGCCGGGTGACTTGCCATTGAGTAGGCACGGAATTGTGGTTCTTCATTTATCATTTTCAAGCCCCACATCTTGAATTTATCCCATTCTCCTTTGAAAGTGTTAGGATCTTTGTGATATTTTGGATGTGCTGTAATATCAAAATCTTTGAATTCTACTTTAAGCGGTGCAGGTACATCGATTTGGATATATCCGCCGGCTTTGAAATCCAAATGCTCGCCTTCAGGTAATTTCACTACAAATTCCTTGATAAATGAAGCTACATTGTAGTTTGAAATCACCTCACATTCCATTTTCTTAATTCCAAAAATTTCTTCAGGAATTCTTATTTTTATATCATCACGCACTTTAACTTGGCAGGCTAATCTTACTCCTTCATTAGCTTCTTTTCTACTCAAATGGTTCATTTCGGTAGGTAATACATCTCCTCCCCCCTCTTCTACTTTGCATTTGCACATAGCACAAGTTCCACCACCACCGCAAGCACTGGGCAGAAATATATTATTATCAGCCAATGTGCTTAAAAGTGATGAGCCCGGATCTACTTCCTTTGCTTCATCCACTTTGCCATTGATTATCAACTTAACTTTACCTTGTGGTAAAAGTTTTTTTCTTGCAAACAAAAGCATAATTGATAGTAATAAAATAATGACTACAAATACTACTACCGATGTTATAATAAAATTAAAATCTATTGCTAATACCATTATATTAATTTTTTATTTGCCACTAAAAAAGATAGCAGGATCAATTCCCATAAGACCCATAAATGCCATTCCCATTAAACCTGTTATGATAAATGCTATACCCAATCCTCTAAGAGGTGCAGGAATATTTGAATACTTCAATTTTTCTCTAATCGCCGCTATGGCTATAATCGCAAGAAACCAACCAAAACCGCCTCCTAAACCAAATGCCACACTTTCAGAGAAATTGTATTCTCTGGAAATCATAAACAATGATGCTCCCAAAATCGCACAATTCACAGTAATCAGCGGCAAAAATATACCCAAGGAATTATAAAGTGCCGGCGATACTTTCTCGATAACCATTTCAACCAATTGCACCATTGATGCAATAACCGCAATAAATAATATAAACCTCAAAAAGGTCAAATCCATCCCCAATAAACCGCCTTCAGACAAAATATAGTGATTAATCAACCAGTTTATCGGAACTGTAATTCCTAACACAAATATTACTGCCAATCCCAATCCCATAGCTGTTTTTACGGATTTGGATACAGCCAAATACGAACACATACCGAGAAAATATGACAAAACCAAGTTCTCGACAAATGCTGACTTTATAAATATATTCAAAAAATCTTCCATCTTTATATTTTTTTACTTTATCTAAGAAATATCGACCAATTTTGAGTTTTTGCTTCTTTGATACCAAATAATCAAACCCATTATAAATAGAGCCGCTGCAGGCAAAACCATCAGATTGTTATTGACATACCAACCGAAATATGGATTTGTAGTAGTATCAATCCAAAAATCCGAACTGGCACCTATTATCTTCATTTCCAAAGGAGTCCCGGAGAGAAGTGTCCCCCTACCAAATAATTCTCTAATAAATGAAATTATTATGAGTATAATTCCATATCCCAAACCATTCCCAATACCGTCAAGAAATGATTGCCAAGGTTTATTTGCCATAGCAAATGCCTCCAATCTTCCCATCACTATACAGTTGGTTATAATCAATCCGATAAATACTGACAATTGCTTATACACAGGATAACTGTAAGCTTTTAATGTCAATTCTACTATTGTCACCAAAAAAGCGATTACTACCAATTGTACAATCATCCTGACTTGCTTTGGTATATAATTTCTCAACAATGATATAGTCAGATTTGAAAATGCTATCACAAATGTAACCGCGATTGCCATCACTATTGAGGGCAGCAACATCGAAGTCACAGCGAGTGCCGAACATATTCCCAGTACCTGAACCGTAACCGGATTATTGTCATTTAATGGATCAAAAAGCAATTTCCTTTCCTTTTTAGTCATAGGAAACAATGCTTTTTTGCTTTCTTTTACTTCAGCCATTTTTTATATTTTATTTAGTTTTTTTCAAAAATTCATAATAATTTTCAAGGCTCGTTTTAAGCATATCTGTTATTCCGTCAGATGTCAATGTCGCTCCGGATATAGCATCTACATCGTGTTCTTTGTCAACAGCACCTCCTTTGCGCACATTGATTGACACCAATTTTCCTGAGTTATCAAATATCTTTTTGCCTTTGAATTGCGCTCTAAACTTGGGATTATCTTTCATTTCCGCTCCCATACCGGGTGTTTCCCCTTTATGGTCAAAACTCGCTCCGACTATAGTATTTTTGTCTGAATCAAGGGCTAGATAACCGCTAATCTCATCCCACAGACCTTTACCGAATAACCTCAAGATGTAAATATCTTTTCCGCTTTTATCCTTAAATGTGTATAGGGGCAAAAATCTCTTGTCTTTGGGTTTTCTCATCTCAACTTTCATATCGATATTTTCAGCTTTCCCACCTTTGTAACCGTTTTTTATCATATCTTCTTCGCTCACGATATTACCTTTTGTATCCAAAACAGATTGCTTTACATTTTTTGTAAAAATATCCATTATTTCAGCATCGTCAAGTGAAGCCACATCTTTACCCAACTTGTCTTGTATAGCAGCTAAAACAGCTCTTTTCTCAAAGAGAAGTTCATTTTGCTTGTGTTTATCTTTTAGACCTGTGTACATCAATGACAGAACCAACGCAACGAAAGCTGTCAACAATGCAGTAAATCCTATTATGTATTTTGAACTATTCACTTTTTAAACGTTTTTTGATGTGTTTTGAAATAATAAAATGATCGATTAATGGTGCAAATGAATTCATAAATAGAATTGCTAGCATCCATCCTTCGGGATACGCAGGATTGATTACCCTGATTAACATCCCTATTACACCAATCATAAATCCATATATCCACTTACCTCTGAAAGTACTCGATGCAGTAACCGGATCGGTAGCCATAAAAAATATAGCCAAAACAGCTCCACCGATATAAAAATGATAATACCAAGGAATAGTCATCAATGGAGTAGCTCCCCACAAATTGAATAAGAATCCTGATAAAACAATACCCAATATAGCACTGAAAGTAATTCTCCAATCAGCTATCCCGGTCAATAGTATCAACAATCCCCCTATGAGCAATAAAGGTTTTGAAGTCTCTCCAATTGAACCCGGTATCGTGCCCCAAAGCATATCTTTGGTAGAATAAACCTGTGTCACGGCATCCCAACCTCCGTCCTTTGCAATCGCCAATGGAGTAGCTCCGGTATAACCGTCAACTATCGCCCAGTGAGGATTGAATTGGGGAAGCCCTAACCAATCAAAAATTGTATTGAAAAAACCTGTGTGAAACCAACCGTAATCAGGACTTACTCCGGCAGCTAATTTATCAAAACCACTTACCCAAACTTCATCTCCGGATATAGCCAAAGGGTATGCAAAAAATACAAAAATCCTCGCTAATAAAGCAACATTCCATATATTCATCCCCGTACCACCAAAGACCTCTTTACCCAATACAACAGCAAAAGTGATAGCGATAGCCAAAATCCACAATGGAATATCAGGTGGCATAATCAATGGTATCAATGCTCCTGAAACCAAAAAGCCCTCTTCAATACCTTCACCTTTTTTTGAAGCAAAAACAAATTCCCATCCTAAACCGACTACCATTGTCACAACGAATATTGGCAATAGCTTGATGAGTCCATGTGCTATTTTGAGATTCCAGCCTGAAAACAACTCCGTATATTGTCCTAAGGCTAAAAAATGCTGATGCCCTATATTGTATATACCGAATATATATGCCGGTATAAGACCGATAACGACAAATGTCATCAATCTCTTTAAGTCCATCCTGTCTTTTATATGAGTACCTACTCCGGATGTTACATCTTTTGGCACGAAGAAAAATGTAAAAAAGCTCTCCCACATAGAGTATAGAAGCGGCTTTTTTAATTTATCCGGCTCGATTTTTTTAAAATATTTTAATATTCTTTTCATTTATATATTTAATTTTTATCCTAACTTTAAACCTTAAACATTTTGGGGTATTTCATTTTTTTTCTTTTTCCTCACTTTGCCTCTGACTCCTAAAGGAGAATCAACCCGCAAGCAAAAAAATGAAACGCTTTATTTTCAAACCCTGAACTTTATATTTTTATCTTTTATCTTCAAACTTTAAACCTTGAACCTTAAACCTTGAACCTTAAACATTTTCTACTTTTATCTTTATAATTTGTACTTTTATCTTTAAACTTTGAACCTTGAACCTTAAACCTTAAACCTTAAACCTTGAACCTTAAACATTTTCTACTTTTATCTTTATAATTTGTACTTTTATCTTTAAACTTTGAACCTTGAACTTTAAACCTTAAACCTTGAACTTTAAACCTTGAACACCTATCCTTGCTCTATCATCATCCTATGCCCATCTCTCAATATCGCTTGAAACTCTTGTTTGGACGGACAAATAAATTCACACAATGCCACATCTTCTTCAGCGAGTTCATTTATACCAAGACCTTCCATTTGCTCAATATCCCCTGCGAGTATTGACTTCATCAAATGTACCGGATAAATATCCATCGGTAATACTTTTTCGTATATACCCGTCGCTACAAAAGCGCGTTTTTGACCATTTGTATTGGTATCTACATCCATTTCTTTATTGCCTCCAAGCCATTGGTCAATAAATGCTTTCCAAAATGTTGGTGTTTTTTTCTTTGAAATCAACCACCCAAAAGGAACATAATCATCTCCCTCTTTGATAATAGAAACTTGGCTGTCAAAAGCATTTAGATATTCTCCAAACATTTTTGTTTCACCTGACAATACATTGCCTGATATAACTCTACATTTCACATTTTTAATACATACTTTTACCGTATCGGAAACATCGGCTCCCATATATGTTTTTAGATATTTTGCGTCAATAACTTCGTCACCGGTTATAGCAATTATCCTTTGTGCATCGTAGATATTGTTTAGGAACATACTTCCAAATGTTATTACTTCCTGAACTCCCAATACCCACACTTTATCCTCTCCCTTTATCGGAGCGGTATGATGAATCTGTACACCTACATTCCCTGACGGATGAGGTCCCTTGAAATATGTTTTTTCTACACCTTCTGCCTTTGTAAATGCATCGGAAGGGGCTTTGTCTTTATTTGCATTCAATCCCAAATATACTTTTCCGGGTGTGAGTTTTTTAAGTACATCAAGACCGGTTTGAAACTCTTTTTCTCTACCTTTTACTACAAAATCCATATCAGCTGCTAAAGGTGCAGTATCAAATGTAGAAATAAAAATATTTTTAGGAACAGTATCCTTATCAGGAACATAATCGTATGGTCGTTGTCTTATCAATGGCCAAAGACCGGACTCCAATAAAAATTCAACAAGTGAATCTCTATCAACTGTGCCTAAATCCGGTGTTTCAAATTTTCTATAATTGATATCCTTATCTGCTGCGATTACAATTTGCTTTATTGATCTTCTTTCTCCCCTGCGTATAGCGATTACTTCACCGCTTACAGGAGCTACAAACTTCAATTCAGTCTTCTTCTTGTCGTAAAATAAAAGATCTCCCGCTTTAACTTTATCACCTACTTCAACAACTACTTTTGGAATCGGAACAACACCTCTAAAATTTCCGGGTTGAACCGCATAATTTTTTATCTCGATGTCATCGAAATACGCCTTGGCAGCTTTCCCTTTAATATTTATATCAAATCCTCTATTTAGAAATATAATTTTGTTATTCGCAACAAAATCAGGTTTTTTATTGGCACTGAACATATTGATGTATATATTGTATTTATTTAAAATATTCTAAATCATAAAATAACATCAAATATACGTTCGATATATTAGATAAATAAGTTTTAACAAATTTTTTTTTAACCAACTTAATATTTATAATCAGCTTGCCTGCATTATTTTTACCATATAACTATCCTATTCCTCCTCTGCTAGCTGTGACTTGAGTTGTGCAGCTTTTTCAAAGTCCTCTTTCTCAATGGCTTGTTGGAGTTCGTATTTGAGCCTAATAGTTTTATCTTCTTTGAGAAGCAACTCCATCCTACGAATTTTGAGCGTTGCCAAAAATTCCTCAGCTATTTTGTAAACAGACAAGGGAGCAAATGCCATTAACTCAGGAGGATACTCCCCTTCCATAGATCCTACTTCTTCGACAATAGTCTTAAATTTATCAACAGCACCCTCCATCATTTTGATATTGGCATCAATATCCTTTAGTTCCTTCGCACCGGCCATTTCACTTTCCAATTGGCAAGACAGGCAGACATAGTCCGAAATCTTAGTTTCTGCATGTATGAAAACAGCACCTGCTTGATTTTCTTTTCCACAAATTTTGCATTTCATCGGTATTATTTTTTTATATGATACAGTATAATGGTACAAAGGTACATATTGAAATTGAATTCATCCTCAATTTATACTAATCGAAAAAGGTACTGAAAAAGAAACTCTAATGCCATTATCAAATGATTCACCTCCTCTAAACGCCCATGAATATCTCATACTAAAATACCCTAATATCTTGTCAAGTCCGGCTCCTATCTCATAATAAGTACTTTCTTTGTATTTTTGAAGCAATTTGAAAGTTACGACTTCTTCCATTTTCAATCTTTTTAATAAGGGTATTTTGCTTATCAGTAAGCCCTTGAATTTTTGTTGAATCTTAAATATAAAATAAGACTTATAATCTGCCCCGGTGTAGTACGGTAATAAATGAAATGATTTGGTATAGTCTTTTGGAAACATGAAAATCATCTGATTTCCGGAAAAATAATAATCGTCCAATCTATCTACTTTTTCATTGCTCAAATACTTTCCATACTCAAAATAATAAGAGGTATAACCCAGCAAACCGGTGGATAAACTGCCTAAAATTCCTGTTTTTATCAAATCATAAGAGACAAAATCATTTCCAAGTGAAATTGCCTTGTTGTACTCTACAAATGCCTTTGGATATGGGGAATATAACGCTTGCATACTGTTTGGCCTTTCGATATATTTCACACCGGGTCTATAATAAATCTTGAATTTTACTAAAAATTTATTAGGGTATTTGATTTCATCCTCTTTTTCATAAATATTCGGCTCAAACGTATTCTCTTTTTTTGAAAATGAATAATTAGTATGATTGATAAGTTTTTTCCTTGTATTATATTCAACAAATAAGCCGGTGTTAATTCCCGGTATAAAATTTCTCCAAATATCAATATTAACAAACTTTTTGTCATATAACTTCAGGTAATTTTTTGCATCAAATAGTACAACATCCGTATTGAGCATTCTATTCACCAACACCCTATCCGAAGGTTGCTCATATTTTCTGCCTGCCTTTAGAGTGTATTTAAACTCATACTTATTGTCAAGCATTTGCTCATATTTGATTCTCGGTAGCAATTGCTTATCCGCAAAACCGTATTCTGCAATAAGCTTAATTCTATAGTACTTATTGGATTTTGTTTTGTTATAACCAATACCTATTTGTGAATTTAAGCCTTGAACAGGGTTAAAACCGGCATGAATTATTGGGGAGCTAATAAACCAAGATGACGAATTGAATGAATTATTGTGTGTATATCCGGTCAATAGATCTTTCAATTTGAATTTGTTATCAATCCTGTCCATTGAATCCAAATACTCTTTTGATGATGTGACAGCTTCTATGCTGTCCATCTTGTGATACCCTTTTTGCTCTTTTAAGCCCAATGGTATCGGACGAATTTTATTCCAATATACACTATCCCTTTTATTTGAATCATCTTCGACTTTGATTTTTACTTTATCAAAAAAACCTTTTGGAAATTTTTGATTCAAATCGTAATTGATGAAGTTTTTTGAATGATATCCTTTCGCTTGAAAACCCATAAATCCGATATTGAATGAAGCGTATTGAGATAGCAATGCCCACTCTTTTTTACTCTCTGTCAATTGTCTGAAATTCTGCTTTATTCTGATTGTATCAAGCAATCTATTATTTGTATTTTTTGAATCCAATTCCAGGTCCAATCCGTATATATTCCATATTTTATCTACAATAAAAATATCACCTCTAAAGACAGGATCGTATTTCCTCTTTGGAATTACAAGTATCTTATTTATGGTATTTCCGTTTTTATCGACAAAAGTTCCCAACAACTTATATCTGTAAAACAGCATTGCATTGGATGCAATAGGGGAGATTAATTTTCTGCCAACGGGTACGTAATTATTGTAAAAAGATATATTTGAAAACAATGACGACATATCCGAATATCCGTTTTTATCACCGCTTATCCTTGAAGAGATAATTGTTTCTTTCCATTTATCGCCTTTTGCTTTATAAAGCTCCGAGACAGTCTCAGTTACTACAAGGATATTGCTATTTGTATCCAAAAGCTCTTCCATTTCTTTCTTATCTTCTTCGGATTTAGCTATTTCAATTCCCATGATTCTTTTTGGAGCATCAAGTAACTCCAATTTAAATTTTTGATAAATTTTGGATTTAAAATTGTTGGGCTTGTCTTTAAATAATTTTTTTGCTTTTATGGCATTTCTTACTATTGCATATGCCGGATCTTCGGCATCAGCACGGATAACAACGGCATTTAAAATCAATTCATTTGGTTTAAGGGATATGTTTTTTTCGATTTTTTCCCCTTTGTTATCTACGATCACCTCTTTTGTTTGATAGGATATGTATTTGTATATGACTTTGTTTTTTCCGGGATTCATTTTCAATAAATACTCTCCCTCTTCATTGCTAAATGTGCCTGTTGTTGTTCCGTCGATATATACCGCTGCAAAAGGAAGTGGTTTGCCATTTTCATCCGTAATCTTACCGTATAGTTGAGCATTTAGATTTGGTATTGAAAAAGCGAAAATGATTGTAAAAAGTATTATTTTTCCCATAATGGTTTTCATTTGGTAAAAATTGTTTGGTGGTATTACGTTTAAAATTTCAAAAAAGTTACAATTGTATATGTAGTGTCTGATAGAAAACACAACAAATTTTAAATACAAAAGCAGACTACTGCAAATCTTAGTATATTAAACTAATAAAACTCTTTTTTATTTTAGTCTCTCTTTCTCATCATGACGATAGTAAGCAACTGTCGCTACCAATACCAAAACAAAAACCGAAATATATACCCAAATGGGAATTGGTACCGGATCTCCTTGCGCATACGAATGAAGTCCCGATAAGTAGAAGTTTACGCCAAAGTATGTCATAATTACAGAAAATGAAGCGAATACTGATGCCAAATTATAAGCAAACAGTGATTGTAAGCCTTTCATTTTTCGCATATGCAACACAAATGAATATATGAATATGGAAATCAAAGACCATGTTTCCTTAGCATCCCAACCCCAATATCTACCCCAAGATTCATTAGCCCAAACACCTCCCAAGAATGTACCTATACTCAATAGAAATAATCCGATAGTAAGTGAAAATTCATTTACCGCAGTAAGCTCTTTTAATGTAAATGTAATATTGTCATTGGGTTTTGAATTGCCTCTGATAATAATCAAAAACAAGTTGATTAACCCCAATAATGCTCCCAAAAACAAAAATCCATAACTTGCGGTAATAACTGATACATGAATCATCAACCAATAGGATTTTAATACGGGAACCAGATTGGTAATCTGTGGGTCAAGCCAATTCATAACAGCTACAATCAATATCCAACCTGCCAAAACAGAGGTTGCAGCCAAAGTGATAGGTGATTTTCTCGCCAATAAAACCCCTGCCAATACTATTGCCCAAGCTATATAAACCATCGATTCATACCCGTTGCTCCAAGGTGCATGACCGGCGATATACCATCTTAATCCCAATCCGAAAGTATGGGCAATAAATCCCAAGAATACCAATCCCATTCCTATTCTAATGGGCCATTTAAGATTCATCTTTGGTCTGAATACTTTGATTAAAAGCAATACTAACAGTATCAATCCGATTGTGAAATACCAACCGATAAGTTTATTAAAAATCAATAATCTATTATACAATAATTCAGCTTTAATCTTTCCTTCGGAGGGCATATAGTCTTTAGCGATTGATATCTGATATTTTCTCAATCCGTCTAAAGCCAAATCTGCGTTCTCCCATTTATTTTCTTTTACTCCTTCTGCTACACTCTGTAGATACCAAGGCAAAAAGTTTTTCACCAGAACCCCTGCTTCTCCAAAATCCATATTTGATGCCTCTTTAGGAGTGTACCATTTACGGGTTGGATCGTTTTCTTTAGGAAATATCCTCAGAAAATTGCCCGAGAAAATCATATAAAGAATATTGAGCCTTTCATCAACTTTGATGACTTCTTTATCAAATTTTGATCTCTCTTTTTCCGGTTTGTGCACAGCCTCTTCAATTTGCTTTGCCAGGACATATTCATTTTTATCATCAAACATATCGGAATATGAAGCGTATTTTTCAACACCCAAATATTTTCTAAGACCTGGATGCTTTACTATGATTAATTCGATATCCTGCCACTGATAAGGAAATGTCATCAACCCAAGCATTATTTGGTCTGAATTTTGGCCTAAAAACTTTTTCTTTTGTGCGATTTTTCTGATTAATTCACTTGACAGAGTGTTCATAGGCATTATTCTGCCACCTCTCTCTTGAACCAATATTTTACCAAAATCTTCGGCTTTTTCAGTATTTACAATCTTGAATGTATCAGGCAAACTCGTTTGTGCATTTACAGTTAAACTAATAATGGAAAATAGTGCAATAACCCCCAAATTTAATCTTTTATCCCTGTATTCACCTATCAATCTATTTAGTTTTTTTATTCTTGCTTTTTTTGTGAAAAAAGTCAAAAACATACCCAAAGTTAACAGAAAATAGCCCAAGTATGTCAAACCAGTTCCCCATTTATCGTGATTGGCTGATAATATGGTTCCTTTCTCATCGGGGTCATATGATGACTGAAAAAAGCGGTATCCTTTGTAGTCCAAAACATGATTCATATATATCCTGTAATCTTTTTTGATATTCTCCTTCTCATCGATTAATGTCACTTCAGATGCGTAAGAAGACGGGCTCATTGACCCGGGATATCTCTCCAATTGGAAATCCCTGAGTTTTATTCTAAATGGTAATTTTATTATCTTTGATCCGTAGGAGATTTTGATTTTTGTATCTCCAAAAGCAACTTCTTTTTCTTGTCCAACCATTCCTTTATTTCCCCAAATATTCACCGTTTTCATTGTTTTACCATCAGATATATTCATCTCCAAAGCATTGTATGATGCCGCTTCTATTTTATTGTTTTTTGACACGGGCTTCAATGCTCCTTGCGGTACATACTCCTTCAAAACTATGCTTTCTCCATTAAAAATATACAGAGCTCCCGTTGAAAAAGGGTGGTCTGTTTTGGCTGAAAGGGTATCTTTGGATTGATCGCTCATATACATCACCGGTATGGGATAATCGGAATTAACCAGCAAACTGTCATTTCTGCTGAAAATTCTTACAGTGGAATTGTCGGGAGAATTAAAACCGATTGTAACATCGTTGAAAGACAGTTTCTCCTTGTCTTTTAGAAATCCTCCAACTCTTCCCTTGGGAGTCCCGTGCACAAGATAAAGGATAGGACTACCGTTTTCAACATCTTTTATTAAAGTCTCATTTGCATTAGGGTAAAACTTTTGTAAAGTTAATCTAAATGATTTACCATTGTAATTGAGAGTTTCATCAAAATGATTTCTACCAAGGCTGCCAAACAATACTTTTTTATCTATAAATGCCTTGTCAGAACCTATTATTTTCGCTTGAATATATGTGTCATCGGAAAGAATTTCATTGGATGATTCACCTTCTCTTATCGGCATTAGTCCTTCGTAGCTTACATATCTTGTGATAGCAGCACCTATCAGAATAACAATCATCGCCAAGTGAAAAATAAGTATGCCGTATTTCACTTTTCTATACAATTTGAAAATAATAATATTGGCTATAAGTGAAACTCCAAACAAAAACCATAGCAATTCAAACCACCAAGATTTGTATATTACTTTTTGAACTGTCATTGTCCCGTAATCGTTTTCTATGAAAGTAGCCACAGCCATAGCAGCAGCTAAAGTTAACATCAAAATTCCGGCAAAAGGCATTGAAAAGAAAAACTTATATATTTTTTTAAACATTGTACTTTATTTTATAACATATAATACAAGCAAAGGTAAGCATCTGTTTAGTTTTAGTTCATAAATCTTATCGAATAGTTAGCTATTTGTCTTTAGCAAACATTTTGATTTTTGCGTTTTATCAATTTAAATTTGACATAAATACCGGTTCGTATATCTTTGATTCAATTAAAAATTATGCCAGACGAACAAATTTAAGATTCAAATATGGAATAAAATACTCATTGTATATATTTTAACACCTACAATAATGCGTGTTAGGCTATCTAAAGATTTTGTTTTTGGTATTAGGAAAACTTTCTAATCTTCTTCTTTTTGTTTAATAAGCTATTATTCTTGATCTACTTATTCCAATGGAAGTAAGACCATAAACCTTCTTTATACCCATCTACAAGTGTCCCTTTTTCATAATCCTTATCAACCTCGATCTTCTCTTGAGTAAAAGCTGATGAAATGCTAAATAGAATCAAAATGTAAAGTGAAAATCGTTTCATAATACAATATATTGTTAAATATTTTTTTATAAATACCTATACTACTCCAAAAGTAATGAAAAAATATATTTCAGTCGATTTATTTTCGAAAAACTCAAAAAAAACGGTACATTTATTGCTATTTTATTAACTTTGATATGTTGTATCAGATGAAAACCCAAAAGCCCGAAAAATTCGTTATCTTTTTTAAGTCTTTCTGCTATCAAAATAGAATAACTAAAAAAAATGGAATTTATTCAGTGCATTTTGACATTCAATCGATATTAAAAGAGTTTTGATTTAAAATAATTATGGATAGATTCAAATATACAATATTATTTTCATTTTTAATTTCCTTTGGTTTTGGTCAGATCACTACCGGCTTTAAGAAATTGAGCGTTCAGGGATATGTATCTCAGAGTATTATCTATACAATTGCTCAAGATAGCCTTGGTAATATTTGGGCAGGAACAGAAGAAGGTGTAATGAGATACAATTCAAAAGATTTGTTTTTATACAATAAATACCAAGGAATGCCTGATTTTGCATCTAACAGGATTTCTGATATTTTTATAGATAGTGAAAATAGAATCTGGGTTGGAGTAGAAACCGGTTTATTGAAGTATGAGCTTGAAAAAAATATTTTTGTACCGGTTATTCCTGATAAAAATGATAATCTCAATCTGGTAAATTGTATTATTGAAGGAAAGAAAAACAATCTTTGGATAGGAGATTTCAATGGATTATGGTTTTTTGATATTAAAACAGACAGTCTTAAAAATGTGTTCAAAGACAAAAGTGTTTTCTCTCTTGAATATACAGGTAATGGACTTTTAGTAGGAACCAATAAAGGATTGTATTATTTTGATGAAAAAATACAAAAAGCTGAGAAAATCAATATTGATATTAACAATGATAATTTTTCTGTTTCATGCATTAAGAAGATTGGGAACAATTATTATATCGGGACAATGGAAAACGGATTATTTCTATTGGACGAAGACAAAAAATTTATTGGGACTGTCGATATACCTGTGTTTTCTGATAGATATTTCAGGATAAATTCAATATTAAAACTCAACAATGACCTTGTAGTTATAGGAACAGACGGAGCTGGGCTAATATATCTTGACAGGAATAACAATTATATTAATTCTGCTATAAATGATGTGAATGATCCCAACTCAATTTCAAGCAACGGGATATACGATATTTTGCTTGGGAAAGAAAATATTTTATGGATCGCTACGTATGGTGGAGGTATTAATATTTTACCATTCAACAAGCTCAAATTTAGAAATATAAGTCATATTATAAATGACAAAAACAGCCTGATTTATAATTTCACCAGGGCTATTTGTGAAGATACTCAAAGGAAGATATGGTTTGGAACTAAACAGGGTTTAAGTATTTGGGATAGGGGGCTCAATAAATGGATCAATAAACTTGCAATCCAAAAATCATCAAAAGTACCTGATATTATACTTGCTCTTGAAGAAGATGGTGAATATATGTGGATAGCAACATATGGAAACGGAGTATTTAAAGTTGATAAGCGAGACTACTCATATACTCACTATGGAAATATAAAGAATACCGATAAAAAAATAGGATTGTCCAAAGTTTACTCTTTATTGAAAGACAGTCATAATAATATATGGCTGGGAGGAATAGACGGGGATTTGCATGAGATAAAAAAAGATGGGGAAATTGTTAGGTATCCAGTTCCCTTGGTCAAAGATATTATAGAATTGCAAGATGGGGCTATTATCGCAGTAGGTAGAATGGGAGTAAACATTATTAGAAATGGGAAGATAGATACTATAGTTGAGTTAAGTCAGGGGCATAATGAGCTGCATTATACGACTATTAATTGTGTGAAACAAAACTCAAAAGGTAATTTGATTATTGGTACAAATGGGGAAGGATTGATTTTTTATGATATGCATAATAAACTTTTGAAAAAAATAAATATCAGCAATGGAATGCCTTCAGATATAGTTCAGGCTATCCTCATGCAGCAGGATACCGACCTTTGGGTTAGCACAACCGGGGGATTGGCACATATTTTTTTAAATAAACAAGATACGGCTATTTACGTCTATAATAAGTTTGACGGGGTGGTTAGCAATGAATTTAATTACGGTAGCGCAGCAAAATTGTCAGATGGCTCATTTATGTTTGGAGGAATAGACGGGGTTACAATGTTTGATCCAAAAGCTATAAAACTGCAAAGAGTAGTTCCCAATGTTGTTATCGAACAATTTAAACTATTCAAAACCAAAGAAACTAAAGACACTTCTTTGACATTATATGTAAACAATGTCAATAATTTGCATTTGAGATACAATGAAAATTCATTCAATATAAAATTTGTCGGAATACTGCATAGTGCCCCTTCCAAGGTTTTGTATAGTTGGAAAATGTCAAGGATAAATGATATATGGAGTGAGCCTTCAACCGAAACACAAATCAATTTCATAAATCTGTCTCCGGGCAAATATATATTTTATGTTAAGGCTTCCAATAGAGACGGTATTTGGAGCCCTGCAAAAATGTTGAGTATTCATATTTCCCCTCCATGGTGGAAAACGACTTTAGCGTATTTATTTTACATTATCTTATTCCTTTTGGCTGTTGGTGCATTGTTTTACGGGATTAATTTGTATTTGACAAAAAGAAATGCCGAGGAGCAGATCAATTTCTTTAACAGTATTACTCATGAATTGAAAACCCCTCTCACCATTTTATTATCAACTATTGAAACATTCCCTAAAATAGCAGATAATCCGGCATTATTGAAAATAAAATCTACTTCAAGGCAGTTGATCAATCTGTTTGAACAATTGCTTAATTTTCATCTCGTAACTTCTGATGAGCAAAAGAGCGATAATATTAAAGAGCTGAGTCTTAATACATATATTGGAAAAGTGATTAGCAGATTCAAACCTTTATTGGAAGAGAAAAGTATTACAGTTGAAGTTGTCAATAAATGGGAAAAAGAAAATCAAAATGACTATTTTTATTATGATAAATATATTTTGGATAAAATACTTTTCAATCTGTTGTCAAATGCTATAAAATATTCAAATAAAGGCGGAAAAATCAAAATTGTTTTGGATAAGAAAAAAGATGATCTGATTATCTCTATCACGGATAATGGTATTGGAATCCCCAAAGACCAACAAAAATATATACTAAAAAGATATTACAGAGGTCGAAATGCCATAAACAGTAATTTGCCCGGAACAGGACTGGGATTAATGATAGTCAAAAATATTATAGAAAAAGATAAGGGATTTATAAAATTTACCAGTGTTGAAAACAAAGGTTCTACCTTTACTGTGTCGCTTAAAAACAAAAAGCAACAATTTATTGAAAAAAATAAATTAAAAAATGATGAGGTTCAGCTTCCGGTTGCAGAGAGGGAGGCTCTCGACGAATATAGCGACAGCAAAATATTAATAGTTGAAGATAATAATGAATTGCGAGCCGATCTAGTTGATAAACTGGGAACATATTTTCAGGTTTATGAAGCTGAAAACGGAAAAGAGGGATTAAAAATAGCTATGGATATTTTTCCCGATTTGATAATTACCGATCTTATTATGCCGGAAATGGATGGCTTGGAAATGTCCCGTGCATTGCAGGATGACATCAATCTCAATCATATTCCAATTATAATGATGACCGTTTTGACAGGAAATAAACAAAAAATGGAAAGTGTGGAGAGTGGAATTTCAATTTATTTAGAAAAACCGGTTGATTATAATTATTTATTGGCTAAAGTGATAAATTCGCTGGGTTGGTCAAAAAAATTAAGAGAGAAATATCTTCATGAGTTCGACGTGGGAAGTGCAGCTAAGTTTAGGACTCAAAAAGATGCCGACTTCATAAATAAATTGGAAAATTATGTTCTTTCAAATATCAATGAAGAAGACCTCTCTGTGCATAATCTTTGCAGTTTTGTCAATATGAGTAGAACTGCCCTTTATATGAAACTTAAAAATATGGTAGATCTTTCACCTCAAAACTTTATCATTCATACAAGATTGAAATATGCTAGAAAAAAACTTATAGAAGGTAAGATGAATGTTAAAGAAGTAGCGTATAGTTCAGGTTTTTCCAATCCAAAATATTTCAGTACATCATTTAAAAAGCTTTTTGGTATTTCTCCGACTACTTTTTTGAAAAATCTGAAAAACAATAATACCGAACAATAAAATTAATTCTAAAATATTAAGTGTTTGTTTGAAAACAGACAATTTATTATAATTCTGATAATTTTTTTATATAGATTTTGGTTTCTTTGTAATGATTTTATACCTTAGTATCAATCACTTGAAAAAAACTAAAGGATGACAAAAATAACCGGTTTTAATTTTTTGTGTTTTCGACTATCACTATTTATACTTCATTCTGCGATTTATTTGATATAAATAATTAGATTTGACAATTTTTATACCCTTTTTGATTATTAGTATGTAGAATGATTAATTATGTTTATGTTGATTTGTATAAAAATTTGAAAGATGAAAAATATTGATTTTATTAAAATGTTATTTATTGTTGGTTTCGGATTGCTGTTATCAATAAATTGTAAACCCGAAAAAAAACAAGAAGTTGAGAAAAAAACTGAAATTCAAAAACCGAATATCGTCTTTTTCATAGCGGATGATATGGAAAGATACATGTTCAATTGCCTGAAAGAAGGTAAAGGTAAAAACCTCTCGCCTCATCTTGATAAATTGGCAAATGAGGGAGTATTGATGCTAAATCAATATGTTAGTTCTGCTGTTTGTACTCCCAGTAGATTTGGATGTCTTACAGGTCAATATGCCAGTAGAGCCAAGAGTAAATATATGACAGATTTCACAAAGAAAATGGATGGACAAACTGTTGTACAATGGAATTCCTATATTGTGTCGGGACAACCGACTATCGGTACTTATATGAAAGACCTGGGATATACAACAGGATTTTACGGAAAAAATCATGCAGTCGAGGCACCCGGATGGAAAAAACTTCCCCTAGACACAGATCCAACTACTCCTGAAGCAGTCAAAGTATTGAAAAATAATGCTAAAATAATTAGCGCACAACTAAAAAAATGCGGTTTCGATTATTCCGGAGGGCTTTATCAAGACAATCCAAGCTATCTCGGTCCTGAAAAATTAAGAGTTCAAAATCTGGATTGGATTACCGATAATGCCTTGGATTTCCTTAACAAAACACCGGATAAACCTATATTCCTTTACTATGCCACAACAGTACCACACGGACCATCCAATGCAGAACAATCATGGTTTGGAGACAGAAGAGTTACCGCCGAAGGAATTTTGGATAAAGCTCCGACCTGTTTACCTCCTAAAGAGACTATTCCAAAACGGCTTATAGAGGCGGGATTGGTAAAAGAAGGAGAAAAAGTTCCCGATGCATTGGGCAATACTCTGTGGATTGATGATGCTCTTGGTGCATTGATGGACAAACTTGAAGAGCAAGGAAAACTGGATAATACCATTATATTTTTCTTCAATGACCACGGGCAACATGCCAAAGGTTCTGTATATGAAGGTGGGGTCAGTTCCCCCTCGTTGATTTGGAAAAAAGGAGGATTCAAGACTGGACATGTTAATAAAGCATTGGTATCAAACATTGATTTCGCCCCCACAATCATAGATATGGCAGGAGGCGATCCTCAAAAGATCAAAGCATTTGACGGCAAGAGCTTTTTACCAATATTAGATGCAAAAAAAGATAAAATCAGAGAATCGCTCTACTTCGAAATGGGATTCTCACGTGGTATCTTAAAGGACAGCTTCAAATATATAGCTCTTAGATACCCTGAGTATGCGATGAAATGGGACTTAAAAAAACGTAAGGAAATATTGGATAAATGGAATAACTTTAGAATAAAAAATAAATTGGAATATCATTTTACCGATCCGTCTTTACCTTTTTCACATCTTATGTTGATACCCGGTGGAGGCGATGCCGAATTTCCTTCGACTAAAAGATATAAGCATTATTATGATACTGATCAATTATACGACTTGAGAACAGATCCGAAAGAACAGAATAATCTATTCAATAATCCAAAATACAAGGATAGAGTTAAAGACTTGCAAAATGAATTGAAAAAGTATCTCGCTAAACTTCCGGGAAAATTTGGAGAGTTTAAAAAACAATAGAAAACAAATAATACGCAACCATGAAATACGGATTTTTTGATGATAAGAGAAGAGAATATGTGATTACAAATCCCAAGACTCCATACCCTTGGATAAATTATTTGGGAAATCACGATTTTTTTTCTCTTATATCCAATACTTCCGGCGGATATTCATTCTATAAAGATGCAAAGTACCGGAGACTGACACGTTACCGTTATAATAATGTACCTACAGACGACGGAGGAAGATATTTCTACATTAAAGATGGAGATACGGTTTGGTCTCCCGGATGGAAGCCTGCAAAAACAACCCTTGATAGCTATCAATGCAGACATGGACTGAGTTATACTATCATCCAAGGTAAAAAGGATGATTTGGAAGTAGAAGTCCTGTATTTTGTTCCTTTGCATTTCACAGGTGAGATTCAAAGGGTGAAATTGAAGAATACCGGAACAAAAAATAAATCTTTCAAACTGTTTTCTCTTGTCGAATGGGCATTGTGGAATGCTGAGGACGATATGACCAATTTTCAGAGAAATTTTAATACCGGTCAAGTAGAAGTTGATGATAGTGTCATTTATCATAAAACAGAATTTAGAGAAAGGAGAAATCATTACGCTTTTCATTCCGTTAACCAAAAACACGATGGATTTGATACTGACCGTGAGACATTCTTAGGGCTTTATAATGGATTTAATGAACCGCAAAATGTTTTGTCCGGAAAACCTGCTGATTCAATTGCACACGGTTGGTCACCAATAGCTTCACATTATTTTGATATAGAACTGGAGCCGGGGGAAGAAAAATCATTGATATTTATGCTTGGTTATGTGGAATTGCCGGAAGAAGATAAATGGGAATCGAAAGGTATAATTAATAAAAAACCTGCCGAGGCGATGATTGCAGAATTTGATACTGATGAAAAAATCGAAAAAGCTTTGGAAGAATTGGCTAAATATTGGGATGATTTGTTGTCAAAATTCTATTTGAAATCAAGTGATCCTAAATTGAACCGTATGGTCAATATCTGGAATCAATACCAATGCATGATCACATTTAATATGTCCAGAAGCGCTTCTTATTTCGAATCGGGAATTGGTAGAGGCATGGGTTTCAGAGACTCAAATCAGGATTTGATCGGTTTTGTTCATCAATCACCGGATCGGGCTAGACAACGAATAATCGATATCGCTTCAACTCAATTTCCAGACGGTAGCTGTTATCACCAATATCAGCCGTTAACAAAAAGGGGGAATGATGCGATTGGAAGTGGCTTTAACGACGACCCTCTATGGTTGATTTTAGGAACAACAGCATACTTAAAGGAAACCGGCGATTTCAGTATTCTGGATGAATCAGTACCATTTGACAATAACAAAAGCCTTGCAAAATCATTGTTTGACCATTTGACAATATCGTTTGACCATGTGATAAATAATCTCGGACCACACAATCTTCCGTTGATAGGAAGAGCTGACTGGAATGATTGTCTTAATCTCAATTGTTTTTCCAAAGATCCCAATGAATCATTTCAAACTACTGAAAACAAAACAGAAGGTTCTAAAGCCGAATCTTTAATGATTGCCGGTCTGTTTGTTGTTTATGGTACGGAATATGTGGAACTATGTAAATTCTTAGATAAAGACAAAGAAGCAAAGAGAGCTCAAAAACACGTAGATAAAATGATAGAAGCCGTAAAAAAATACGGTTGGGATGGTGAATGGTTTCTCAGAGCCTATGATTTTTTTGGAAATAAAATTGGAAGCAATGAAAATGAAGAAGGAAAAATTTTCATTGAATCCAATGGATGGTGCAGTATGGCCGGTATTGGACTTGAAGACGGATTGGTCAAAAAATCATTAAACTCAGTTAAGAAATATTTGGATACAGACTATGGTATTATATTAAATAGTCCGAGTTTCACAAAATACTATATCGAAATGGGAGAAATCTCCACTTATCCGGAAGGATATAAGGAAAATGGCTCCATATTTTGCCACAACAACCCATGGATTATCATTGCAGAAACCGGTATTGGAAGAGGTGAAATGGCATTTGACTATTATAAAAAAATCGCCCCCGCTTATCTGGAGGATATCAGCGATTTACATAGAACAGAACCTTATGTCTATGCACAAATGATTGCAGGTAGAGATGCCTATAAGCCTGGCGAAGCAAAAAACTCCTGGCTTACCGGTACGGCTGCTTGGAATTATTATGCAGTGACACAATATATTTTGGGAATCAGACCGGATTATGACTCACTGATTATCGACCCATGCATTCCGGGATCTTGGAAAGAATTCAAGATTAAAAGAGTTTTTAGAGGAGCGATTTACAATATAGAAGTCAAAAACCCAAATCACATCTCCAAAGGAATCAATAAGATCATTGTCGATGGAAAAGAACAATCCGGTAACAGATTACCTGTTTTTAAAGAAAAAACAGAACATGATATTATAGTAATACTCGGATAATTAGATTAATCATTATTAGAAAATAAAATTGATATGCTAAACAAAGAAGAACGCAAACCCTTAATCGCACCGGAAGACAAAGTGCCTTTTAAAAGCAAATTGGCTTATGCTGCTGCCGGTCCGGTGGATGTTTTAGGAATTTGGGTTCTCGTGAGTATAGCATATCAGGTATTCAATATGGAACTAAAACTTCCTCCTACTTATGTCGCCATTATACTGATGTCACTAAGATTATGGGATGGTGTATTGGATCCTATTATGGGTTGGATATCAGACAATACTCGTACCAAATGGGGTCGAAGAAGACCATTTATTTTTGTTGGTGCGATAATGGCAGGACTCCTATATCCCCTCATTTGGTGGTTTCCTACTGATTTATCACAAGTAGGTATTATGTTTTGGGTTATTGGATTCGGTATTATTTTTTATACATTTTTCACGATTTGGGGCATTCCTTACCAAAGCCTTTTGATGGAAATGACCCCGGATTACAATGAACGAACACGTGTTGCAGAAATGAGAAGTTATTTCCAAACAATTGCAGGTTTTGCAAATGGATGGATATGGTGGTTGTCAATGTTACCGGTATTTTTTATAGTAAAAGACGGTGTTGAAGTACCAAGCCCGCTAAATGGAATGAGATATATCAGTATAATAATCGGTGCCTTGATCATTATTCTCGGTATTTTACCGGCAATTTTTCTAAAAGAAAGGTATTATGAAAGTGATTTGGTACAAAACCAAAAACAAATAAAATTATGGACAAGTATAAGAGAGACTTTAAGCAATAGACCGTTTCTTATATTGAGTCTAATCACAATCTTCTTCTTGATGGGACAAGCGATTTTTGATGGTTACGGTCGTTATGTCGGCACCTATTATGTTCTTGGAGGAGACTGGGGAGAAGGAGCAAAATTTGCCGGATATGGCACAGTGATATATACGGTTTTTAGCCTGATTTTTATTCCTATTTTTCGCTCTTTATCTGAAAAAATCGGTAAGAAAAAAGTACTTACGATATCGATGACTCTTGCTATTATTTCTTATGCAACAACTTGGTGGACTTTTACACCAAGTAATCCTTGGTTGATGCTGCTAAATACGGTTTTTATAGGAGCAGGATATGCAGGATTGTGGCTGATGCTACCGTCTATGCAAGCAGATGTAGTTGATTACGACGAATTAAAAACGGGAGAAAGGCGTGAAGGAGGTTTTTCTTCTATATATTCTTGGATTTTAAAATTGAGCTTTATGGTTGGTTTTTTGATTACAGGACCTTTGCTTGAGATAACAGGATTTGATGCTGAATTGGGAAGTACTCAAGCGGAAGGAGTATATACAAATATGAGAATTGGATTCTTGGTTATTCCCGTTGTTGCATTAGGGATTGCATTGTATTTGTTAAGATCTTTTCCTATTACAGCAAAAAAAGCAAATGAAATACGAACAGAATTGGAAAATAGAAGAGGAAATGTATAAATAAAATAATCACGCAGTACACTTACGCTACAACCTGAAACATTGAACCTGAAACATCGAACCTGAAACATCGAACCTGAAACATTGAACCTGAAACATTGAACCTGAAACATTGAACCTGAAACATTGAACCTTAAACATAAAAGAAGAAGAAGAATATGAACTACGGATATTTTGATGATAAGAACAGAGAATATATAATCACCAATCCTAAGACCCCTGTTAAATGGATAAATTACGTCGGCACACTTTCTTTTGGTGGAATCGTTGATCATACGGGCGGTTCGCTTATTACCAAGGGTGACCCGGCATTGAATAGAATCGTAAAATATATACCCCAATTACCAAACTCTGATTTCAAGGGAGAAAGCCTGTACTTGAGAATTAAAGAAAAAGACGGATATAAAGTTTTTTCACCATTTTTTGTACCTACTCTTGACAGATACGACAAGTATGAATGTCATGTAGGGCTTGGATACCAAAAAATCATTTCGGAGTTTTATAATATAAAAACAGAGGTTACAATTTTTGTGCCTACCGGTTCAAATGTAGTAGTCAGGGATATAAAAGTGACAAATTTAAGGGATGAAAATGTAGAAATAGATATTATTCCGGTTGTGGAATTTAGTCATTTTGATGCGCTCAAGCAATTCACAAATGCTGATTGGGTTCCTCAAACAATGACTGTTGATGCAGAAAGAAAAGACGATGGCACAGTTGTGCTAAAGCAATATGCATTTATGAAAAAAGAGTATGAAAACAATTTTTTCACATCCAATTACCCTGCAGATTCATTCCAAACAGATAGAAAACTATTCCTTGGGGACAATGAATATGGGACTTGGAAAAATCCCCTTGAATTACAAAACTCAAGTTTATCTAATTATGAAGCAAGGAGGGGGGATAATATTGCTGCAATTTTGCATAAAATGGGCACTGTCTCTCCAAATGAAACTGTTCGTATCGTAACTCAATTAGGGCAATCAGAACCGGATAATATTGATGCTTCTATTGAAAAATACAAGAACTTCATAAATGTCAATAAAGCATTTAACGAATTATCGCAATTTTGGGATGATTATTTATCCAAAATGTACTTTGACACACCTGACCCTGCATTCAATTCGATGATTAACATTCACAATCCGAGACAATGTCATACTACTTTGAATTGGTCAAGATACTTATCTCTGTATCAACTCGGTTTGGGAGCAAGAGGCTTAGGTTTCAGAGATAGTTCTCAAGATGTATTGGGCATACTACCCGCTGTACCTGATGAAGGGAGAAAACTGATAGAAAAATTATTGTCTGTACAAAAGCCCGATGGTTCCGCAATGCATCAATTTTTCCCTTTGACTATGGAAGCAAACGAAGGCGATTCCCGTGAAGAAGGCGAAAAGCAATATTATGGAGACGATCATTTATGGATAATCCTTTCTGTTTGTGATTACTTGAAAGAAACAGGAGACTACGATTTTCTGGACAAAGAAATAAGCTTTTATGACAAAGACTTGGAACTTGAAGAAAGGGAAAAAGCTACGGTTTTTGAACATCTCAAAAGATCCTTGGATTTTACAAAAAATAATACAGGCAAACACGGATTACCATTGCTCGGATTTGCTGATTGGAATGATACTGTCAATTTGCCAGGAGATGCTGAAAGTGTTTTTATCGCAAATCTCTATGGAAGAGCATTATTAAAAATGATAAGCCTATTGACATATTTAGGGCAGGAAGACTTATTAAATGAATATAAAAAAGACTACGAACATATGAAATCCATTGTCAACAATAATTGTTGGGATGGAGAATGGTATATCAGATATATAGAAGAAGATGGGACACCGGTCGGGTCTAAGCAAAATCAACAAGGGCAAATATACACAAATGCTCAATCTTGGAGTGTATTGTCAAGGTTTGCAAGTTTAGAAAGGGCTAAAACCGCATTGGATTCAGTAAATAAAATAATGAATACTGAATTTGGCATCAAATTGAGCTATCCCGGATACAATGGCTTCGACCCTAATATTGGAGGCGTAACAACATATCCTCCGGGAGCAAAAGAAAACGGTGGCATTTTTCTTCATTCCAATCCTTGGGTTATAATCGCAGAAACACTTCTTGGTAATGGTGATAGAGCTGTCCAATATTACAATCAAATAAATCCTGCTGCTAAAAATGATATAATAGACAGGTATGAATTAGACCCCTATTGTTATCCTCAAAACATTTTGGGTGATGAGCATCCCCAATTTGGCTTAGCAAGAAATCATTGGTTGTCCGGAACTTCTTCGTGGGTATATCAAGCAGCAACCAAATATATACTGGGTATCAGACCACAGCATACAGGATTAAAAATAGATCCTTGCATACCAAAAAATTGGGATGGATTTAAAGCCGTAAGAAAATTTAGAAATTCGACCTACAATATCACTGTGCGTAATCCTGATAAAGTTTCAAAGGGAGTGACCAAGATAACTGTAGATGGCAATCAAATTGACGGCAACATAGTCCCGGTATTCGATGATAATAGTACCCATAATATTGAAGTGATTATGGGAATTTAAAAATAGTTTAAATGAAAAAGACATTACATTTATTGCCCTTTTTATTGGTTCTGTTTAGTTGCAATAGCTCAAAACAACTCAGTAGTAAAACCAATCAATACAATATATCAGTCGATGTAAACAAAACTATCGCCCATTACAATAAACAAATGCTTTTGGGGACAAACGTAGGTGTGTTTTATGAAGAATCTTCATTGATGAATCTTGATTTGTTGGAAAACCTCAAACGATTAAATCCCGGAATAATAAGAATGCCCGGTGGCACTTGGTCAAATGAATTGTATTGGAACGGAAATAAAGTCAGACTATCAGAAGAAAGTTATATCCCTGAAAAAGAGTGGAAAGATGCGATTAAAAGGGGTAAAAACCCAATCGAAGTCGCTTTTGATACAACAAAATACAAGAATGGAAAATGGGATGTGGATTATACCGGTTATGCACCGGGGTTCAGGATAAAAGACACCAAGCACAATCTTTCGGATTTTCACGGTTTTACAGATGTCCTGTATTTGCATAAATTTATCCAATCTTTTGGCGCGGAGACAATGGTCACGGTAAATATGGGTACAGGAACAGTAAAAATGGCTGTGGAATGGGTGAAGTGGGTCAAGCAAAGACAATATTTTGCCAGAGAACCATTTAATGTTAAATATTGGGAAATGGGTAATGAAATGGACGGTGATTGGGAACTAGGCTATACCTTACCCGATGGTAGCACAATGAATGCAAAAGAATATGTCAGACGGTACAAACTGTTTGCAAATGCAATGAAAAAAGCAGATCCGGAAATCAAAGTCGGAGGAAGTGTCGCTTCAAGTATGGCACTGAAATTTATTGAAGAGCTTATCCGCGATAAGGATGCACCAATAGATTTTATCTCCTTTCACGCATATCCCTCTAATAACAAGGATACTGATTTTGTTAAAATGGTCGATGAGGCAGTCAAGATTAATGATGCCGTAAAAAGAATAAAATCTTGGTTGGCTCAGTACAGACCTTATAAAAAAGACAAAATCGAAATAGCCGTAACCGAGTGGAATATCAAAGTCAAAGAAGATAATACTACAATCGACTTGACAAATACTCTTTGGTCAGCGGTAATGTTAGGTGAAATGGCAAAAGCAGGGGTTGATATCGCTATACAATGGGACTTATTTTCGACTACCGATACGGGTGGACACGGACTTTTTAACCCCAAGGATAAAAAAATGAATCCGAGAAGCCAATATTGGGCTATGTATCTATGGAGCAAATTTATGGGAAATACTATGCTAAAAACTCAACTCAATGCTCCTGATTATATTCGTGCATATACCACAATTGAAAATAATGAAGTCAGTATTATGCTCATAAATGGTTCAAAAACTGTAAATGTAAATTTGGATATCAATCTTCAAAATGCGGATTTTGACAATAAATATGAGTTAATAAATTATTCTGCTAAGCAATATGTGATAGATAAAAATTCTACAATACCAAAATTGAGCACGCAGCCATTGAAAACAACTAAATTGAATAAACCGCTTCATAGTATCGATATAGCACCCTACAGTATAAAAGTCATTAAATACCATACAAAACAAAAGAAATGATTTTAAACTCAAAATTGAATTTTGCTCTATTGCCGGCATTCCTAATCAGTTTGTTTACTGTATTTAACTCAATCAACGCTCAAAATGACACCGTAGAAATATACAACAACCATTTAAAGGCAAAAATAGCTTTAAAAGGTGCTGAGATAATTTCATTGTTTGACAAAACCGATAGTATCGAATATATATGGCAAGGAAGTGATGAGTCTTGGAAGAAACACTCTCCTATCTTGTTCCCTTTTGTCGGAAAAATCAAAGGGGGCTTTTACAAAATAGCCTGCAAAAAATACAAAATGAAAAACCACGGCTTTGCTTCCCGTAAAATATTTAAAATATCAGAACAATCCCCCTCAAAATTAGTCTTAGTCTTGGAAAGTAATCCCTCTACATTAAAAATTTATCCTTTTAAATTCAGATTGACCGTATGTTATTCCTTGGAGGGCAATGAACTCAAAGTAACCAATACAGTTGAAAATATCGACACAAAGAATATATTTTTCTCTATAGGAGCGCATCCGGGTTTCAATATCCCATTTGTTCCTAATGAAAAATTCGAAGACTACTTCATCGAGTTTGACACAACAGAAGTTGCCGATCGTATCGTTCTTTCCAAGCCAAAAGGATATCCGACTGATAGTTTGCTGCGCAATTATCTAGGCAATGGTAATATTCTGCCTCTCAACCACGATTTATTCCGGGATAGAGTAATCATCTTAAGGGGATTGAAATCAAAAACATTGACAATCAGAAGTAAAAATTCAAAAAGAGGAATACGAGTCAAAGGAATTGATAAATTTCAATATCTGGGCATATGGACTTTTGTGAAAAAAGATGAACCGTTTGTCTGTATAGAACCTTGGTACGGTATATCCGATTATGTCAATTCATCCGGAGAAATAGCAGAAAAAACAGGGATTCAATCATTGGAATCCGGAAAAGTATTTAAAATGAAATACAGTATTGAAATACAAAAATAAAATTTTTAAACAGATGGAATCTTTGATAAAAAATAAACAGATGAAAAATCTTTTATTCCTTGCTCTTTTTACAATATTAGGAAGTACTGCTTGCCATTTAGACACAAAAACAAACAAAGTAAGCAAAAAACCCACAGACAAACCTAAAAACGTACTATTTATCGCTGTTGATGACTTGAAACCATTATTAGGTTGTTATGATACCCCATTAATAAAAACACCTAATATTGACAAATTGGCTTCACAGGGTTATGTATTTAAAAACAATCATTGCCAACAAGCGGTATGCGGTCCGTCGAGAGCGAGTATCCTGACTGGTAAAAGGCCTGATTATACCAAAATTTGGAATTTAAAAACATTGATAAGGGATAAAAACCCTGATATTGTGACTATGCCCCAATACTTCAAACAATTGGGGTATCAAACAGCTGCTGTTGGTAAAATATTTGACTATAGGTCGGTAGATGAATTGAATGATTCCCTTTCTTGGAGTTATAAATACGATAATTTCAAGCATCATACGGATATTGGAAAGGAATATATCAAATCCAAGGAGAGGGTGTCGATGGAAATAACAAATGTTCCTGATAGTATGACAGCTGATGGAGAAGTAGTAAGGCGCAGTGTTAAGTACCTAAAGAAATTTGCAAAAGAAGACAAACCTTTTTTTATGGCTGTCGGATTTTACAAACCTCATTTACCCTTTGTAGTACCTCAAAAATATTGGGATTTGTACAGAGATGAGGATATCAAGCTCCCCCCTTACAGGAAAGCGCCCGTTGGTGCACCAAAATATGCTACTCAACCAAGTTGGGAATTGCGAGGTGGATACGCAGATATCCCCAAGGATTACAATGTAGAAATTCCTGTACAAAAACAGTTAGATCTTATTCACGGATATTATGCTTGTGTATCGTTCATAGATCAGCAGATAGGTAGAGTTTTGGACGAATTGGACAAACTGGGATTGCGTGAAAGTACGGTAATTGTCCTTTGGGGTGACCACGGTTGGCATCTCGGAGATCACGATATGTTTTGCAAGCATACCAATTACGAGCAAGCTACACGTTCCCCTTTGATTTTTTCCACTTTTAAGGGCAAAACAGGTTCAACCGATTCTCCTACAGAATTTGTGGATGTATATCCTACACTTTGTGATTTATCGGGGATCAAAACGCCTCAAGACCTTGACGGCAAAAGTCTTGTTCCTCTAATTGATGGAAAAGTACAAAAGATTAAAGATTATGCTGTCAGTCAATTTCCAAGGGAAGGCAACAAAATGGGCTATGCATTCAGGGATGAAAGATACCGGTATGTGATTTGGGTTAAAAATCACTTCAATTCGGAAAAACATTTTGATGATTCCCTTGTAGATGCGGAAGAACTCTATGATTATAATGTAGATCCTTTGGAAACAAAAAATCTGATTTCTGAAAATAAATACTTAAAAACAGCTTCAAAATTCAGAAAAACAGCAAAGGATTTTTTCAAAAAATTTGAGAAAAAATAGATTTTTACGTATAATTTTTTGATTTAGATTTAATTTTTAGTTGTTTGACAATAAACAAACCTTTTATGATTATTATTATACAGAAACATTGGTATATTTTGCGTAAATTTGAGCATCTTTTAACAGAGAAATGAAATCTACATTTAACTTGATGTGACGGTTAGAAATAATCTACACACAACTTTTGTAGATTGCGTCTGAAATTAATTAATTAAAAAAAATTACGGATGAAAACAAAACTACTTTTTATTATTTCGATTTTTTTTCTATCTCTTTCTTTTACCTATGCGCAGAGGACGGTAAAAGGGCAAGTAATAGATAAGGATACCAAAGAACCATTGATTGGGGCATCGGTTGTCATTCCCAATCTTAACAAAGGGGCAATTACTGATTTGGATGGTAAATTCAGCATTGAATTACCTGCAAACACGGAAAGGATTAGAGTCTCATACATAGGTTATCAGACTAAAACAGTTAAGCTTGAACCCAACAAAGATGATTATCTCATAAAGCTTGCTTCCGGGAAAGTACTTGATGAGGTTGTCGTGGTAGGATATGGAAAATTAAAAAAACGTGACTTGACAGGATCTGTTTCCAAATTGGTGGAAGATCCAAAAACAGCAAGACAGTATAGTGGTGTTGATGAGCTATTGCAAGGAAGAGTATCGGGAGTAAATGTTACATCCAATGCCGGATCTCCCAATGGTGCTGTCAGTGTCAGAATTAGAGGAATCAATAGTCTTAGAGGAAATAATGAGCCGCTTTATGTTATTGACGGTGTCATTATTAGTACAGCAGGGGAAGATGTTCTTGAAGCGACTCCTGATGCCAACGAGATGCAAACAGCTCAAAATGGGCTTACGGGTCTTAATCCGAGGGATATTAAAAGTATTGAGATATTAAAAGATGCTTCAGCAACGGCAATTTACGGGTCGAGAGGTGCTAATGGAGTAGTATTGATCACTACAAAAAGCGGTTCAAAAACAGGCGGTAAGCCCAAAATCAGTGCCTATGCTTCAAGTACTATGGCATCAATAACTAAGAAAATTGATATGTTGGATCCGTTATCATTTGCAAGATATCAAAATGATGCTTTGATTGCCGATGGTAATAACCCAAAATATGTTATTGAAGGCGATAACATTTATTCAATTTCAGAATACTCTGATACCAATATCGTAAAAAGCCCTGATGCTGCAAAAAAAGTAAACTGGCAAGATGAAATATATCAAAAAGCTATCAGTTACAATACAGGATTCTCATTCGGAGGAAAGAAAAATAAGACAGGATACTACTTCTCAGCCGGATTCAATAATATCAACGGGATTGTGGAAACTACAAATCTTAAAAAAGGAGATATACGATTGAATCTAAATTCAAGACTAACTTCAAAACTAACTTTTGACAACAGGGTCGCTCTTACATACCAAGAAGGTTCATTTGCTCAAGCAGGAAGTCGTTCGGGAGGTAATAGAAGTTTCACAAAACAAGTATTAACTTATAGACCGCTGATCGATAAACTTGAAGACGATGTGGATTTGGAAATATCCAACCCGTATTCTTGGCTTACCGATTTTGATGACCTGATAAAGGAGTTAAGAGCCAATTTATCAACATCGTTCAATTATGAAATAATAAAAGGTCTCAGTTATACATTGAGAGGAGGAGTCGATTACAGATTTAAGAATAGGGACAAATGGTACGGTACTGAAATTTTCAAAGGAGCGAAAGTGAATGCATTAGCCGATTATTCGACCTTAAATAGAAAATCATATACTCTTGACAATATAATAAACTACAATACTAAAATAAATAAAAAACACAGAATTAATTCTATGTTTGCGGTAACTTATGACGGTGTAATAAGTTCCAATGATATTTTTGAGATAACTGACTTTCCGATTAAAACCCTACGTTCCAAAGCACCTCAATTAGGTCAATTGATTACACAGCCAAGAACTCTACTGAATAGAGATGAGGCGATTTTCTCCACTTTGGGAAGAGTCAACTACAGTTATAAAAGCAAATATATATTGACAGCAAGTATTAGAGCAGATAAGTCTTCCAAGTTTACCAAAGGACGACAATGGGGATACTTCCCGTCAGCATCTTTTGCTTGGAGACTCGGTGAAGAAAAGTTTATAAAAAATCTTAATTGGTTTTACAATCTAAAATTGAGATTAGGTTGGGGGATAACGGGAAATCAGGGAATACGCCCATATCAAACACTTTCAACATATTCAACAGTTTACTATGTAGATGGTAGAGACAATACGGTTATTGGTAGTGTACCAAGCAGAATTGCAAACCCGGATTTAACTTGGGAGTCAACCGAACAATATAATTCGGGATTGGATATATCAGTACTTTCAGGAAAGCTGAATTTTGTAATTGATGCCTACTACAAAAAGACCAAAAACCTATTGCAAAATATCAGTTTACCCACCTCAACAGGTTTTTCAAAAATGACCGTAAACAGGGGTGAAATTGAAAATAAAGGTGTAGAGTTGTCTATGGATGCCGATCTTTTGCGCAAAGATGATTTGAATTTAACAGTAGGAGGACATATTTCATTCAATAGAAACAAGGTGCTCTCTCTGGGTTTGCCGGCTTCAACTGTTTGGATTGACGGAAAAGAAAGGCAAGAATCATTCTATTTTGGTAATTATATATCCACAGGAGGATATTTCAAAGCTCCGGCAAATATATTTATGGAAGGACAACCGATAGGTATGTTTTGGGGATATAAAACTAATGGAGTATATAAATCACAAGAAGAAGCAGCTGCAGGTCCTACTTATAAAGGCAATGCAAATAAAGCAGGCGATTTGGTTTTTGTAGATGTAAATGGAGATGGTAATATCAATGATGATGACAGGACTTTCATCGGTAATCCAAATCCGGATTTCACTTATGGATTTGATTTGGTAGCAAAATACAAAAGATTTACAGTCAAAGCTCTGTTTGACGGAGTATATGGCAATGACATAGCAAATGGTTATAATCTTGAGATTGGTTTTGCCGAAGGGCGATTCAAAAATATATTGAAGAACGCTTATGAAAATGCTTGGTCTGAAGAGCATCCTGACAATACAAGACCAAGGTTGAATTACGATTTAATGAACCAAGGATTTGTTGATCTAATCGTAGAGGACGGAAGTTATTTCAGATTAAATATACTTACACTTTCTTATGATTTACCTGTAAAAACGTCTTATGTTGACAATGTAAATATTTATGTTTCCGGAAGAAATTTATTTTACATAACCAAGTATTCAGGATACGAACCTCAAATAACAAGTTTTCTTGGTGACGGTACTATTATCGGAGTTGATTGGGTAGGAACACCAAACGTGAGATCATTTTTGTTTGGAGTTAATTTGAGCTTTTAATATGCTTAAAGTATAAAATAATAATCGAGATTATTAAATATAAAAAAAGTATTAAAATGAAAAAAATAAATTTATATATAACAATTATCTTTCTTTCAATCATAGGAATGGTTTCTTGTGAATTGAATGAAAACCCTACATTCTTGAGTTCGAATAATTTATTTGAGGATGTAGATGGAGCAAAAATAGCTTTAAACGGTGTTTATGCAGGATTGACAGACTATGGTTATCTGGGTTCTGAATATCACCATACCTTGAATTGGACATCAGGGATGTACAACTCCAATAGAGATGCCAGTCTAAAGGACATTGCAGCATTAAACCCCTCCTCAAATGATAAATTTATCACTAATCTTTGGGCAGGGATATACAGAACTATAAGTAGAGCTAATAATGTTATTTCTCAATTGGAAGAAAAGGATTTAGGCAATCCGGCTCAAAGGGATTTTATCCTTGGACAAGCATTATTCATTAGAGCTTATGCTTATTTTGATTTGGTAAGAATTTTCGGTAGAGCTCCTATTATCACAAAGCCGATAACAAGTGATAATCCTAATTTTGGTCTGAGTTCATCACAAGATTTATTTGCTCAAATAATAGAAGACGGAGAAAGAGCTGCTACATTATTGCCACCAAAGGGAGATAACGAATTGGGAAGACCTGCAAATCTTGCTGCAAATATGCTTTTAGCAAAAGTCTATATGTGGATGGCAGGTAACAAAAAAGCATCAGAAACAGATTTGTGGCAAAAAGCTTATGATAATGCCATAAAAGTATATGGGAATTATAGCCTGGTGGATAATTTTGGAGATTTATGGCAAGATGATACTAGAAATAATACGACAGAATCAATTTTTGAAATAATGGGAAATGTCGAAAACTCTTTTAAATTAATCAAGTATTGGAGTGCAGGCAAATCTCACGTTGGAGGTTTGACTTGGGGACGATTTAAACCAAATCTTGAAGTTTATGATAGACACCTTGCAACTTATCCCGGTGATCCAAGAATTGGATATTCGTTCAAAACCGAATTCAATAAATACAAACCGGATGGAAGTTTTACCCTTGTCAAAGCGTATCCTAATTACACAAAAAGAAACAATAAGGAAAAGAGCTATCCTTACGGGTATAAGTATTTCATTAAAAACGAACTCGCTCTAAATACAGAATCTAATATGAATTATGTAGCTTACAGATATGCAGATTTGTTGTTGATGCTCGCGGAAATAGAAAATGAATTAAATGGTCCCGCAAATGCTTATCAATACGTAAACGAAGTATTGACAAGAGCCAGAAATTCTTCAGATACTTTGGTTACAACTCCTGCAAATTGGAGCGGCTTAACTCAAGATTCATTTAGAGAAGCAATCACAAAAGAGTATTTCTTTGAATTGCAACAAGAAGGACAAGACTTTTTTAATGTCAGAAGAAGAGGCTATGAGTTTTTTAAAGAATTTGTAATCGATGCTCATAATAATCACCCTCTCTATGATTTTAAGAAAAAAAGAGATATTGAACTGTTAGACAACAAAAGGATTATGGTCTTACCGATTCCTGATATTGAGATTAATTCCAATCCCAAAATCAGTACTTCAGACCAAAATCCGGGGTATTAAGAATAACATTTAATTTATGCAAGTGAATTCAGTCAGCTGTTTTAGCTGACTGAATTCAAGTTTAACTTTATATAGTCACTTTCTAATAAACATACAAATGGAAAAAAGAATTATGGGTAGGAACAGGACAATAGAAAGAATCATTTTTCTATTGATATACACAATAATAACTATATTAACATATATGCATTTCGTCGAAGCCTATTAATTTGAAATCATTTAAAATGTCAAAGTCATTTAAAATACTATTATTGTTCATCAATTTGTCGCTATTTTCAGTTTCTTGTACCAACAAAGAAGTGAAAAATGAACAAAATGATAAGCCCAATATAATCTATATTATGGCTGATGATTTGACAACTCAAGCAATCAGTGCTTACGGTGGGATTTATAAAAATATAGCCCCGACTCCAAATATAGATAAATTGGCTGATGAGGGAATTTTATTTAAAAATGTGATGTGCACAAATGCTATTTGCGGTCCCAGTAGAGCGGCGATTCTTACCGGCAAATACAGTAATATTAACGGCTATTACAAAAATGAAAGTGGGGGCAAATTCAATGCTAATCAATGGACATTTCCCCAAGAATTTCAGAAAAAAGGCTACCAGACAAGTTTATTTGGAAAATGGCATCTTGGTTCCGAACCAAAAGGCTTTGACTTTTATAAATATCATATCAGCAGCGGCCAGCAAGGTGTATATTGGAATCCGGAATACAATGAAAATGGTAAAAAAGTTAAAGAAAACGGATATGCTACAAATATAACCGCCGACGCATCTATTGATTGGCTAAAAAAAATCCGGAATAAGAAGAAACCGTTTTTAATGCTCCTCCAGTTTAAAGCACCCCACAGACCTTGGGAGCCTGATAAAAAATACGAAAAGCTTTGGGATGATATTGAAATGCCCTACCCCGTCACATTTGACGATGACTATAAAGGTAGAGAACTGACAGCAGGCGATACCGAAATGACAATGGATTATCTCGCCAATGCAGACCTCAAATTACCAAAACCCGAAGGTTTGGAAGGAGACAAACTGCTGAAATGGATTTTTTATGGAGCAGCTAAAGGTGAGATTGTTCAACCCAAAGGAATGTCAAAAGAAGAAGGCAAAAAATGGCGATATCAGATTTATATCAAAGATTATTTAGCTTGTGTAAAATCGATAGATGACAATATCGGAAAACTTTTGACTTACCTTAAACAAAATAATCTTGATAAAAATACGGTAATCGTACTGACTTCCGATCAGGGATTCTATCTCGGTGAACACGGTTTTTTTGATAAGAGGTTTATATATGAAGAGTCACTTAGAATGCCCTTTATAGTAAGATATCCCGCAAAAATCCGGAAAAAACAAATAAATACAGATATCATTTCGAATATAGATTTCGCTCCAACATTTTTGGATTTAGCCCAAATCAAAACCAATGAAAAATTGCAAGGAAGAAGTTTTGCAAATATTATTAAGGGTAAGCCGCTTAAAAATTGGCGCCAGTCTATGTATTATCATTATTATGAATTTCCCTATTGGCATCATGTTCAACCACATTACGGAATAAGGACAAAAAGATATACTTTAGCTCATTTCTACTACAATATTGATAAATGGGAGCTTTATGATTTGGAAAAAGATCCTTATCAAATAAATAATATCATTGATTCACCTCAATACGAAGATATTGTTATTAAACTAAAAAAAGAATTAAAACAGTTGCAAAAACAATATGGGGATGACTTGCCATTGAAAGCATACCGCGAGATAACCGATAAAGACTTTGGTTATATATCTGACGAAGACAATAATGGTAAAGTCAGAGATATTTTAAAACAAGAAACAAAATAATAAAAAATAATTCCATTTACTATGAAAGCGAGGTCAGGGGCGCATTTCATTTTTTCGCACTTAATGCTATTTTTTCTATTTGGATAGACCACCCCACTTATGAAATTAATACGGCTTAGAAACTACAGCAATGTGCCGTTAGGTACAAAATATGGGTAAAAAATCTATGCCAACTAAAATGCGTGCCATAGGTACGCTATTTTAAACATATCAACAAAACTTCTTGTAAAAAAGCCAAAAAATGAAATGCACCTAACGATTATTATACTCTTTCAGATAATATTTAAACCGTAAATTGAAAAAAATTGTGTTAATTTGTTGCTAAATAAACAAACACAGTACTTATCTACTATTGTAGAGTGTTGTGTAATTAATTAAATGTAGTTTTAAAATCTATAAACAATGAAACACAATAATCACTTCAAAGCAATAGCATCTTTGCTCATTTTAATCCTTGCTTTCAATTTGAGTGCACAAAACAAAGCAAAAAACATACTTTTTATCGCAGTAGATGACTTAAAACCTCTGTTGAGTAACTACGGACATAAAGAAATGCATACACCTAATTTTGACAGACTTGCTAATATGGGGGTTACATTTACACACGCTTATGTTCAACAAGCAGTATGTGGTCCCTCAAGAGCCAGTGTTATGACAGGAACTCCTCCTGACAGAACAAGAGTTTGGGATTTGCATACCAATTTTAGAGAAGCTAATCCTAATCTTGTATCTATGCCGGAATATCTTACTTCTCAAGGATATGAGACGACAGCGATAGGAAAAATATATCACAAAGGCTCCGCATCTCCCGGACACGATGGGAAATCGTGGAGTATTCCCCATATCATTCCAAGGGATTACGATCCTAAATATGGAGAACCCGCTTTGGAATACTATCAAAAACCTGAAACAAAAAAAGAAATCGAAAGGCTCGCCAAGGAACTGGTATCTCAGGGGGTCAAAGGTGGTTTGAGAACAAAAATAATGAAAAGGATAAAGCCCAGTACCGAAATGGTAGATGTTTCTGACGAAGCATATCAAGACGGAATATATACAAAAGAAGCCCTTAAGAGAATGAGAAAACTGGCTAAAGGAGATAAGCCTTTTTTCCTCGGCGTAGGATTCCAAAAACCACATCTGCCTTTTATAGCCCCTAAAAAATATTGGGATTTATACGATCGTGACAAAATAAAACTATCACCCCAACAATCATATAGTGACGGTACTCCTAAAATAGCATACCATACCTATGGTGAATTAAGAGCCTATACCGATATACCTAATAAAGTCAAAAAAGGCGTGCCCCTACCGGAAGATAAACAAAGGCAACTTATCCACGGATATATGGCCGCTGTATCATACATAGATGCACAATTAGGAAAAATTTTGGATGAATATGAAAGATTGGGACTTGATAAAAATACAATTATAGTCCTATGGGGAGATCACGGTTATCATCTTGGTGACCATACTTTGTGGTGCAAACACAGTAACTTTGAACAAGCGACAAGAATTCCTTTTATGTTTGCAGGTCCGGGAATAGAAAAAAATATAAAAATAGATCATCCTGTCGAATTAGTCGACCTGTTTCCTACAGTATTTGATTTGGTTGACGTAAAGCCCTCAAAACAAGCTGAAGGTATATCCCTTGCCCCACTTATGGATGGAAATAACAGGACATCTGTTGACAAAGATTATGCAATCAGCCAATATCACAGACCAGTAAAAACAGAAGGATACAGCATACGTACTGACAGGTATCGCTACACGGAGTGGCATGCCAATAATTATCACAGCTATTTACCTTATTCGGACAATAATATTGTAGCAACTGAATTGTATGATTATAAATCAGCACCAACAGAACCCAAAAACCTCATTGATGATCCTGATATGCAAAATATCAAAGCCGAATTAAAAGCAAAATTGCGAAAACATCTTTCGGATAAACAAGTTTATTACAAATCAAATGGCGTTAGCTCTGCTCCTGCTGTATTAAAAGGGAAAAAGGATAAAAATCATAAAAGAAAGAAGAACAAGAAGAACAAGAAGAACAAAAAACATAAGAAGAACAAGAAGAACAAAAAAGGAAAAGCTAATGCTATAGACCAATTAAAACAATCAGGAAAAGCATCAGCTCAAACAATGAAAAATTATAATTCAAAGACAACAGCATTGATAAATGATAAAGCATTGGATAAGCATACAAAATCCAATCACGGTAAACCGAATATACTTATCATTCACGTTGATGATTTGGGCTATCACGATTTGAGCTGCAAGGGCTCCGTTCTATACAATACTCCAAATATTGATAAATTAAGTCAAGAATCAGTCAATTTTACCAATGCCTATGCGAGCTACCCGAGATGCGTACCTTCGAGATATGGAATGATGACTGCCAATTATCCTGTCAATGAAAACAAAGGTCATTTGGAAGATATTCCGGAAGAACAAAACTTTGTCAAACAGTTTGACAAAGCAGGATATAACACTTATTATATAGGAAAATGGCATTTGGGTAAAGATAAAGCATCTCCAAAAGGTTTTGGTTATACGGATTCTTATGCAGCAGGTGAAGCAGGTGGTATTGCCAGTAGATTATATCCTTTCAATATACAGAGGAAAAATGGCAAACCGGGAAAGTATATTGTTCCAGATGTTGAGGAAGATGGTAAAGAAGGGGACTACGCAGCAGATTTACTAACTGATGCAACCATTGATTTTATAAAAAACAATCCCAAAGACAAACCATTCCTTGCTGTACTTGCATTTTATGCTGTTCATACCCCCATAGAGGCCAAACCTGAAGATGAAGCTAGAAACAAAGAACAACTCAAACATATAGATTTCGGTGATACTCCGGAATACACTTATGATGGTTGTAGAGCCAAAATGCGCCAAGACAATCCTGCTTATGCAGGCATGGTAGAAAATGTTGATGAAAATGTATCAAGACTGTTAAATACTTTAAAGGAATTGGGAATAGATGACAACACGATTATAGTCTTATCCTCTGACCATGGTGGATTATCAAATTCAGGATTAAAAAAGAATAGAGAATTAGCAACAACAAACTTCCCGCTTAGAGCCGGTAAAGGCTGGCTCTATGAGGGAGGCATCAGAGTTCCCCTTTTCGTAAAATGGGGGCATCATTTTGAGCCTAGACTCGAAGACAAATCTATTGTTTTGGGTATGGATGTTTTTCCAACTTTACTTGATTTGGCTTTGAATAAAAAGGTTGATGGTGTAGATGGTCTGAGTTATAAAAATGTTTTAGAAGGCAAGGATTCATGGGAGGATAGAGCTGTTTTTTGGAATGAGAAAAAAGCAAGACCGAGACGAACAGGTGAACATAATTCTTCAGTAGTAAGATCAGGAGATTACAAACTGCTTCACTTTTTTGATGATAATCGAATAGAACTCTATAATATCAAAAAAGATATTAGTGAAAGCAATGACCTCTCCGGACAAATGCCCGATAAAGTAAATGAACTAATGACTCTGTTAAAAGATTGGCAAAAAAAACACAATGTCGATAATACAAAGGTAAAAAAGGACAAAAAGAAGAAAAAGGGCAAAAAGAAGAAAAAGCATAAAAAGAAGCACAAGAAAAATAAAAATAGATGATCCTTGAAATTGATAAAAAACAGTCTATTGACTTAAATAAATATAAGCTCTTTGTCTCCCTGCACATATTTTCTTGTATTGAAATATAGAGAAGAAATAATAATAAAACATATAAAGCGATGATAAAAAAAACTAAAATTCTCCTATTAAGTGTTTTGTTGATTTTGAGTTCAGCTTGTGTTTCTACCTCCCAACAAAAGGCAAATAATAGTCAAAAAATATCAGGGGAAACAAAACCTAATGTACTTTTTATTTTAGCGGATGATTTGGGTATAAATGCTCTCAATTGCTATGGCAATGATTTGGTTGAGTCACCCAATATTGATAAACTTTTTGATGAAGGTATTCATTTTACTAACGGATATTCCAATGATCCTACCTGTGCACCCTCGAGGGCATCGATTATGTCAGGTCAATACGTGCCAAGGCACAAAGTTTACAGAGTAGCAAACAGGTATTTAAAACAAAAAGGGACATTGGAGCATATGAAATATTTGCCTCCGGACAACTACAAACTTCGTGGAAGCGGAGGTGGACTGGCTTTGGATAAAGTCACCTTGGGAGAAACTTTCCAAAACAATGGATATGTCACTTCTGCCTATGGAAAGTGGCATTTGGGCAAGAATGCTTTGGGTATTCCCCATCAAGGTTTCACTGAAGGCTTTGAAGTAGTAGGTCACTACAATTTCAAAACATCTCCTCACCAAAACAATGTTGACAATTCTGAGTATTCCGCTGACTTTATCACAAGAAAAACTAAGAATTTCATAGCCAAAGCGGTTAAAAATCATAAACCGTTTTTTGCATATGTCCCTTACTATTTAGTGCATAAACCATTGGAACCAAAACCGGAATATCTTAAATATTTTGAAGAGAAATATGGCAAAAACAAGAATATTAGTAAAAAAGAGTTGAAGGTTTTGGCAATGATAAAAAGCTTGGACGAAAGCGTAGGACAATTATTGGATTATGTGAAAAATCTGGGAATTGAAGAGCAGACAATTATTGTTTTCGCTTCAGACAACGGGCATTACAAAACAGATAATCTTATTTTTACAAAACCCTACAGAGGATACAAAGGACAAACCTATGAGGGAGGAATTAGAGTTCCATATATCTTTAAGTGGAAAAACCATATAAAACCCAAAACAGTATCAAAAGAGCCGATTATACACGTGGATATTTACCCGACATTGTTAGGTTTGACTAAATCAAAGTTTCCGAAAAATTATATTTTGGATGGCGAAGATTTAACACCTGTTTTGCTTGACCCTTCCCGAAAAACAAAGCGAGATGCTTTGGTTTGGGAATATACAAATTATGCTCGATACAATGCACGGAAAAAAGCATTTGCCTCACAATGGGTCAATGTCATTCAAATGGATGGATTCAAACTGACTGAAGTGGTTGAAGATGGTTCATACTATATGTTTAATCTTAATAAAGACCCATATGAAACAGAAGATATTATCAGTAATTACCCTGTCGAGGCTGAAAAATTAAAAGCTCGTTTGGAAAAATGGAAAAAAGATACAGCTTATGAAGCCCCTAAGAAAAATCCCGATTATATTGGAAAATAAATTAAGCTTAAACTAAATAACCAAACTCAAATTACGGCATTCAATGCCTATGAATAAAAAATAATCAAATGAAAAAAATAAGCTATTTATTATTTACAATAATGTTGACTTTTTCTTTTTCTTGTAAAGCCCAGAAAAATGAAAATAACGTAAGAAATAAAAATAAAAAAGTTGTAAAAAAACAAAATAAGAAGCGACACAATAAAAATCAAACAGATGAATTTCAAACTTATGAAATCGATAAATCTATAAAAGTAAAAACAGCAAGTAAAAAAGCCGTCGAAGCATGGAAAGACAATAAATTCGGTATGTTTATTCATTGGGGACCCATCAGTCAACTCGGTTTGCCATTGAGTCATTCAAGGCATAGTGAAAGTCATAGACCCGGCGGTAAACCTTATAAAAGATATAAAAAAGGTTTGATAGAACCCGAAGTCTATGATGTGCAATACAAAACATTCAATCCTGTCAAATACGACCCTGATTATATAGTAAAATTGGCAAAAGATGCCGGTATGAAATATCTTGTGTTTACGGCAAAACACCATGCCGGATTTTCGATGTTTGATTCAAAAGTTACTGATTATGATATTATGAATACCCCTTACGGTAAGGATATATTGAAACAACTTGAACAAGCGTGTAGAAAACAAAATTTCAATTTTGGCTTTTATTACTCACCAAGAGACTGGCATCATCCCGACTGCGATTCGGAAAAACATCACAATAGATATATTGAGTTTTATAAATCACAAATGGATGAGCTTTTGACAAATTACGGTAAAATATACGAGATTTGGTTTGATGGCTTAGGACCGGGAAAATGGGGAAATACTTCCGAAGAAATAATGAAAAAAATCAGGAAACTTCATCCTGATGCTATGGTCAATGACCGGGGAGGTGTAGGTGCTGATTTTTATACTCCCGAACATACAATAAGCCAGATGAACAATGAAGATAATTGGGAAGCCTGCCATACTACCACATCTCAATGGGGGTACAATCCCAATGTAAAACTAAAACCACTTAAGCAATTGATGGAAATACTTCTCTATACTTGGGGAGGAGGAGGAAATATGCTGCTGAATATTGGACCGCGAGGTGACGGCTCGTTGAATCCCCTTGAAGAAAAACGTCTTAAGCAGATAGCAAAATGGTGGAAAATCAATGGAGAAACAAGCATAAGAGGTACAAGAGGCGGACCATATTACCAGGAACCATGGGGTGTATCAACTAAAAAAGAGAATAAAGTGTTCTTGCATATCTTCAGATGGACTTCATCCAAAGAAATGAATTTCCCCAATTTGCCCGGCTTAAAACTTATAAATGTTAAAATGTTGAACGGTAAAGATATTAATCACAAACAATATGATGATCATTTTGCAATAGTGGTTTCTCCGGAAAACCGTGAAAAAATTGTCACGACAATAGAACTTACCTTTGATAAATCCGTAATGGATGTAAAACCACGGCACGTCTATCTTCCATTGACTTATAAAGCTCAGCTTACCCCGTCCCAAAACCGGAAGGATATTGGAAATGTGATTGACGGAAATGCGAAAACAACCTGGCTAGCTGAAAAGAAAAATGGAGATATTTGGATTGAAGCGGAATTTGATACTCCGGTGACAATAGGAAGTGTTGTGGCCGGTCGCGGCGACAATTGGAAACCCAAAAACAAGCCCGAACTTCAAATTCCGGATGGTAAGGGAGGATGGAAAACAGTATTCAAATGGAAGCCCAAATGGGAGATCATCAAGTTTTTAAAGAAACCTGTTACTACAAAAAAGATCAGACTATTGGTGAAAGGCACAAACTATTATAATTTGGCGGAGTTTGAACTGTATCCACCTATGTAGTGTCTGGTCGAAAACACATCAAATTTGAAATTGATTCTTATTGTCATCTTTAGCCTTTTTTACAAGTGATTGATACAAATGCATCAAATCATTGCAAAAAAGCCAAAATCTGATCAATAATTATCTGAATTTCAAAAATTGCCTGTTTTCGACCAGGCACTATGTAATTTTGGAAGAAAATGACGATTTTTAATCCTTTTTTAATCATTGTTTGACCTTAATTAATTTGTACTTTGCTAATTTTGTGTATATATTAAAATAATCGATTAATGCAAAAAAAAGTTTGTTTTTACATTGTGTTGTTAATATCCCTTTTTTACTCTTTGGGTAATGCTCAAACGGTATTTTATGTCGATCAGACAAATGGAGATGATAATAATAACGGCATATCCCCATCTACAGCATTCCAAACATTTGAAAAAGCAGCAAATAGCGTTACTCAAAATAATAACAGCCAGGGCGACACCATTAAAATAATGGGAGAATATCACAATCCTGTATTCGATGAAGATTTCAAATATACAGGAGTGGATTCTATTGCACACTTGTGGAATGCTGAAAAGACTATCTTCGTTAGTGATTTGCATGGTAAAGCCAATAAATACATTACTATAACTAATTATGACAACAATACTATTCTCAGGGGAGATGGTTCCAATATAGTGAGAATTATCAATAGCTCTTATATTAACTTCGAAGGCTTCAATATAGAAGGAATGGTTGATTCAATACCTCTTTCAACAGCCCATTCTCTACAATTTGTATATATCAGATACAATAATTCAGAGCCATTGGAAGGGACAACAACAGCTCCATCTGCCTCTGACATTCACTATAGGAATGACGATGAGATAATAGATGGTGACGGCATTATTGAATCAACGGATAAGTTTACCGATTTGTCAAACTATTCAGTAGTAAGACCTTCGTATATCGACACCAGGGGCATATACATAAGTAATTGTAATAATGTTAATCTGTCTAATAACAAAATTCACCATATGCCGGGAGGTGGGTTAAGGGTATCTGAGAGTAAAGATATCACAATAAAAGCTAATGAAATATATCGTACTTCAGCAAAATCATATTCAGGAACTCATGCATTAGTCGTTACAAAAACAAAACCTTCAAGTAAACAATACAGCATAACTATCGAAAATAATGATGTACACCATAACTATAATGAGCAATACTCTTGGGCTCCCACAAAGACAAAAATAACTCCGAGAATAGATGAGGGTAAAGGTATTTCTCTGCAAAGGAACAATACAAATGCTTGGAAAGGCGTCAATAATTCCTCCAGAATATTGGTAAAAAATAACCTTTCATATTGGAATGGATATAGCGGTTTTCACAGCAATGACGGTTACAAAATAGACTTTATTAATAATACTGCCTTTTGTAATCATTATACTAATACCATTACTTATGCCAATGGTGAGCAGAAAGGGAAAAACTTTGGAATTAGTGCTCAAAAAGGTGATGATATCAAGTTTTATAACAATATTTCTGTTGTTTCAGTACCTGATGACGTTCCGGCTTGGCATGGACACGCCATTTCTTCGGCCAATACTACTCAGTTAGAAGTGAAGAATAATGTATCGTTTGATCTGCAAGGCAATTTAGAATTGGATCCCGATGTGGTTGAAATTAATAGAAAAATTGCAAATCCTATGTTTAAGGATGCACCTTCTGCTTTTGAAGATCAGAATTACGATTTCGATTTTCATTTGACCAATGCTTCTCCTGCTATTGATTATGCAGATACAACAAAAGCTCCAAAAATGGATTTTGAAGGCAACCCCAGAGCACTATTAAACAGTGATGATGATGGAGCATATGAATTCGGTATATATTGGAACGGCAAAATAAGCAATGATTGGCACACTAATGGAAACTGGTCAAATAATCTAATTCCAACTGCTACAGATAGCATCACAATCCCGGCAGCAGCGAATTATAATTATTATCCTAAAGTAAATTCCAATGCACAAATAAAAAAACTATTTATGAATGGCGATGGTCAATTGATTATCGATCAGAATGCAATATTAAACATTGAACCTTAAACACGAAACATTAAACCCGAAACATTAAACCTTAAACCTTGAACCTTAAACCTTGAACCTTGAACCCGAAACCTTGAACCTTGAACCCGAAACCTTAAACCTTAAACACAAAAACAACCACCAATGAAAAAAAAATCAATATTAACACCTTTATTAGCCTTAGTTTTATTTACACTTATATTTAGTTGCAATACCCAAAAAGTAGTCTCTTCATCCAAAAACAAAAAGATAAAAGTATTTTTCCTAGCCGGACAATCCAATATGGATGGAAGAGCAAGGGCTAGAAATTTAACACCTGATGATTTAAAAAGACTATCAAAAGCACAAAGAAACGTCACTCTTTATTACAATCATCTTCCCCCTACTCCGCTACAGGTTTCTACGCCTGCAAAACACACTCAAAAAAAATTCGGAGCAAAAAAGATGTTCGGTCCTGAATTGTTTTTTGGTATCAATATGTCAGAGAAATATCCTAATCATAAAATAGTCTTGATTAAACGTTCCAAGGGAGGCATGTCACTTTATGGTGCTTGGAATCCCAATTGGTCATTGGACAAAGCTAAAGTGATGAAAGAAGATGATGACCCCAAACTTTATAGTGATTTTATCGCCTATGCAAAAGAAGTATTATCCACTATGGATACATCCCAATACGAATTGGATGGTATGCTATGGGTACAAGGTGAAAGTGATAGCGGTACGAAAAAAAACGGGACTATTCCTGCAGACACCTACAAAGATAACCTAAAAAACTTAATACAGGGTGTAAGAAAGGAATTCAAAAAACCCGATTTACCATTCATGATATTTCAAGTTGGACATGGTAAAGTAGTACAAGCTATGAAAGAAATAGCAAAAGAAGATGAAAACGTAGTTTTAATCCCCCAAAGCAATGACAAAAACTCAGATTTTTATTTTGAAAAGAATCCACGACCTTTAGGTCATTATAAGTACAAAAGCATGAAAAAAATAGGGAAACTATTTTTTGATTACTACGAAAAATATTTCAAATGAAACTAATCGGTTCACACATAGTCTTACTTTTAATTGTTATAGCTTTTTCGTGTAAAACAAATCAAATATCAGAATCCAAGAAATACGTCAAAAAGCCCAATATTCTCATATTGCACGTTGATGATCTGGGCTATCACGATCTAAGTATCAATGGATCAAAAATCTACCAAACACCAAATATTGACAAACTGGCATCAGAATCTATTGTTTTTGATAATGCTTATGCCAATTACCCCAGATGTGTTCCTTCTCGTTTTGCAATGATGACTGCTGGATATCCCGTTCAAAACGGGGATGTGCCGGATGATGGTTTTGAAATAGAAAAATTTGACAATGATAAAAATTATATCAAAGCTATAAAAAACGAAGGCTATCAAACCGCTTTTTTCGGCAAATGGCACCTCGGAAGCAAGCAAAGCGTTAAGGATTTTGGCTTCGATTATGTTTTTGCAGCCGGACATGCAGGATCGCCAATTAGCTATTTTTATCCTTTCAATGTAAAAAAACGAAAAGGCAAAAGCAAAAAAAATCCCATTCCGGATATAGATGAAGTTGGAAAACCGGGAGACTATTTGACAGATATGATGACTGATAAATTAATAGAATATATCAAAAATAGAGACAATAATAAACCTTTTTTAGTCGAATTTGCTTTCTATGCGGTGCATCAGCCATTGGAAGCCAAAAAAGAGGATATTCAAAGGAATCGAAAAGAAATAAACTCTTTTGATTTTGGCGATCAACCGAAGTATATAAAAGAAGGAACAGGTCGCACTAAAATGCGCCAAGACAATCCTGTGTATGCCGGTATGGTCGAAAATCTCGATGAAAATATTGGTAAAATATTACAGACACTCAAGGATATTGGATTAGAAAACAATACAATTATTGTTTTTTCTTCTGATCATGGAGGTTTATCCAATGACGGTACAAAGAAGCGTCATTTGGCAACATCCAATTATCCTTTGCGTGCAGGAAAAGGACATCTGTATGAAGGAGGTATTAAAATCCCCCTATTCATTAAATGGAATGATAAGTTTAAACAAAGAAAAGAAAAAAAATCTTTAGTGATGCTAATGGATATTTATCCCACTTTATTTGATATCGTTTCCGGCAAAAAACTGATAAGTGAAGGAAAAAGTTTTCTCCCTGTGATAAACAATAAGGAGAATTGGCAAGACCGGATTGTTTTTTGGCATTCATCAAAAGCTAGACCGGTAAATACAGGCGATAGCAAATCATCTGCAATCAGAGATGGGGACTACAAGTTAATAGATTTCTATAATAAGAAGCAGATTGAATTATATAATCTGGCATCTGATCCATACGAAAAAGTTAATTTAGCAAAAAAAGAACCAAATACAACCAAACTTTTGTTGTATAAATTGAATAAATGGAAAAAAGAAAAAGGTATCAATAACGATTGATACTATCCTATACATAGCGTACCTACGGCACGCCACTTAAGGTAAAACAAAGGTTTTACCCACATTTTGTGCCTAACAGCACAATCCATATTGAAAAAATGATACTTTCTACCCTACCAAAATATCAAGAGAAGATCAAAAGTAAAAAAATTGTCCCGTTAGGGACAAAACATGGGTAAAAGAAGCTAAGTCAAAAGAAAGTATTGTCCCATTAGGGACAAAACGTGGGTAAAAAGAACCAATCTGGAGAAATCATTGTCCCATTAGGGGCAGGGGCAGGACAGTTCTGCAACACTTGCCCCTTAATCCCCTAAAGGGGAAATCCACACGCAATTTCAAGACATTGATAAAGTGCGGGTTGATGCACCTCCTTTAGGAGGCTGGGAGGTGAGTATAGCAAAAGCAAACTAGCACTGTCCAGCCCTGCCCGTTAGGAACAGAACATGGGTAAAAGTGATAAATCCGAAAGAAACATTGTCCCATTAGGGACAAAATGTGGGTAAAAGTGCTAAACCAAAAGAAACTCTGTCCCGTTAGGGACAGAACGTGGGTAAAAGGAGCTAAGTCAAAAGAAAGTATTGTCCCGTTAGGACATAACATAAGTTTAAAGTAAAAAATAAAATATGATAACAAACAGAATTTTTATATTATTACTATTTTTTAATTTCGCGGCTTGTAGTCAAAGTGTTAATACTTCAGGTAAGAATAAAACTATCGCTATTAAAGGCCAAAACATCATAGATCAACACAAGATCAGATTTATCGCCTCCGAAAGCGATTTTGGAAAAATCACAAAAATCAAAGGAAAATCAAAAAATGATTTCTCATACAAGGTTGAAACCGTACAACAACCCAAATTCATTTATACCCTTTCAACAAAACTACCTTTGATTACTTCCAACTATGAAAAAAATCGCATATTCCTTTTATCATTTAAAGCAAAAAGCATAGAATCCGGATTGGAAACCGGTGAAGCCAAAGTTTTATTCCAATTTCAACAATCTGATTCTTACAAGGACAATCTTGAAACTACTCTGAGTTTAGCCTCCGAATGGAACACTTACCATGTCCAATTCCAATCGACAAAAGATATTTCCGATAGAGACCTTGGTCTGGTACTACAGTACGGCTACAGACCTCAAGCATTTATCATAAAAGATATAAAATTTGAGGTGTTCCCATTGGGAATCGATAAAAACGACCTGCCAAAAACAAAAATAAGCTATTCCGGAATCGAGCCCAATGCACAATGGAGAAAAGATGCTTTCCAGCGTATCGAAAAAATAAGAAAAGGAGATTTTGAACTATATTTTACAAAAAACGGTATCCCCGTAAAAAACACTAAGGTAAAAATAAAGCTTATTAAGCACGCTTTCCCTTTTGGAGCAGCGATAAGGGCAAAAGACGTGGTAAATAATACACAAAACTACATTAATTTTAAAAGAGGATTTTCTTATGTCGTTTTGGAAAACGATCTAAAAATAAAATCCTGGAAAAATAAAAAAAGGAGAGCTATTGCCCTCAAAGCATTGGATATTCTTCAAAAGGATAATATAGATGTAAAAGGGCATGTATTGATTTGGCCGGGATTGAGGTATCTCCCTCCAAGTATTAGAGAGAATAAAAACAATCCGGAAAAAGTAAAAAAAATAATGCTAAATCATGTGCGAGATATATTATCCCAAACAAAAGGCAAAGTATCAAGGTGGGATGTCGTAAATGAAGCTTATACTAACAAGGATTTACAAGAGATTACAGGTTCGGAAAAGATACTTTTCCAAGGATTTAGAATCACAAAAAGCAAATCCCCGGAGGTCGAAAGATTTACAAACGAATATGGAATTATCAGCAAGGGTGGCATCGACACAAAGAAACAAAAATGGTACTATGATTATATCCAAAGGATAGATGATCATACCGGAGGTTTGGTAGATGGTATAGGAATACAATGCCACATGGGAAGTGACCTCACTTCTCCTGAAAGGATTCTTGAGATACTTGATTTATACTCCAAGCTCAACAAGAAAATCAGTATTTCTGAATTCACAATGGACTTGCAAGATGAAGAAATCAGGGCAAAATACACAAGAGATTTTATGATTACTGCATTTAGTCATCCAAAAATAAGCGAATTTTTATTTTGGGGCTGTACTCGTGACCCTCAAAACAAAGTTGATATTTTCAAGGAAGATGGTAGCTTGGGAACGATGGGAATAGTATATTTTGATCTTGTATATAATATTTGGAAAACAGAATTAACCAAAGAAACAAATAGCAAAGGAATGCTTAATGGAAGGGGATTTTACGGCACATACAAATATCAATTATTTGATAATGGGAAAATTATTGAGGGGAAATTTGAATTGGAAAAAGGTCAAAAGCCGGAAATAAATATAGAAATAAAATAGATTAATTCGCTCAATATCTTTTACCAAAAATATATTGTTATTGAGCAAACCAAAAGATACACTTTATTATCATGAAGAAACTGGCAACATTTATCGCATTAGTTTTAATGATTTCCTGCAAATCTCAATATTCAGCGGTTTCTAAACAAGGGGTCAAGTCACAACCCAATATTCTGTGGATAGTTACAGAAGATATAAGTCCTACCCTTTCGATGTATGGAGATTCTACGGCAAAAACCCCTAATCTCGACGCTTTGGCAAAGGAGAGCTTGATTTATGACAATGCGTTCACTACTGTGGGGGTATGTGCTCCAAGCAGGTCTTCAATAATCACAGGAGTACATCCTACAACTCTCGGCACAATACATATGCGAACGGGAAAAGATGTTTTTTCTTGGGGAAAAAGAAAGTACGAAAAAAAAATACCAATCAAAGATATAAATGGCAAAGCTATTATCCAATACTCAGCAGTAATTCCTGATAATATCAAATGTTTTCCCGAATATTTACGTGCACACGGTTACTATTGCACAAACAATCAAAAGACGGATTATCAATTTGCAGCTCCAGTTACTGCTTGGGATGAAAATAACGGCAAGGCACATTGGAGACATAGACCCAAAGCTAAGCCGTTTTTTGCAGTTTTCAATATTGGGACTACTCACGAAAGTAGATTATGGAGAAATGAAAATCTTCCATTGACCATTAATCCAAAAGACGTATCAGTCCCCCCTTATTTACCCGACAATGATGCTACGAGAGAGACTATAGCAAGAAATTATAGCAATATAGAATTAATGGACAAAGAAGTTGGCGAATTTATCAGACAACTAAAAGCTGATGGATTGTATGACAACACTATCATTTTCTTTTACAGTGACCATGGAGGTCCACTTCCAAGACAAAAACGTGAAATTCTTGATTCAGGGCTAAAAGTACCATTTATGATCAAAGATATCCATAGTAAAAATAAAGGCAGAACCAATAGATTGATTTCCTTTGTTGATTTAGCTCCTACGCTGTTGAGTTTGGCAGGAATCGATATTCCCGGATATATGGAAGGCTATGCTTTCATGGGAAATCAAGACAAAGTAAAAAGAAAATACATATACGCAAGTTCCGATAGATTTGATGAATATACCGATAGAATTAGAGCGGTTAGGAACAATAGATTTTTGTATCTGAAAAACTATTTCCCCCAATTACCAAAATACAAGGATATTAGTTATAGAAAAAAAATACCTATGATGCCGGTATTTTTAAATTTGAAAGAAAAAGGGAAATTAAATGATACACAAAATATTTGGTTTGGAACAAAAACAGATGAAGAGTTATATGATTGTACAAATGATCCCTATAATCTTCACAATTTGGCTTATAATCCCAAATACAAAAATATCTTGGATGAATTTCGAATGGAATACGACAAATACAATCAAAAGCATACGGATTTAGGGCAAATACCGGAGTCCCGGATGATAGAGATGATGTGGCCGCACTACAATCAACCTAAGACTTTAAAGCCGGAAATAACTAAAGTAAATGGCCGGATATCTATTAGTTGCAAAACAAAAGGTGCATCAATAGCCTATATCCTATCTGATGATCCCAATAAATCATTTGATTTTAATGACTCTTGGCAACTATATTCAAAACCGGTAAAATCAGATGGAAAAAAGTACATATATGTTGTTGCCGAAAGGATAGGATACAAAACAAGTGATATGAAAAAATATGATTTAATATTAAGTCAAAAATAGATTTATACAGGATTATTCACGGTTTTTGCTATTAATCCTTCAGAATTTTGAAAATATATACTTTTGCTTCCGTTTGAATCCTCAATACATAAAGTCCCTGGTTAAATCTTGATAAATCTATCTCTGTATTTTCCTTGTCTAATGCTATTTCCTGTATCTCAAGCCCCGATAGGCTGTATATTGTCATCTTTTTTATAGCACTACCACTTGCTATTATGTGTAATTTTGATTTAACAGGATTTGGAAATATTTTTATGTCTCCTCTATTCAATACATTAATACCTGTAGCTTTGTTAATCACCACTACCATACTACAGGACTTTTCATTTTCTGCATTGTCTTTTGCAGTCCAAACAATTGTAGTTGTACCTATAGGAAAATCTTCATTTTTTAAACCGGATGTGTTATTTATATTATTACTTATGCTTGCAATGCCACAATTATCACTGATTTCTACAGGATCAAATTCTGTGCCCATAACAGTATAAAAATTTTGATTTTGATCGAGATTAATCAATACCGAATCGACACATTTTATCTCCGGACTAGTATTGTCTTCAAGAATTATATTAAATTCTATTTCTGATGAATTACCTGCTTCATCTGTAGCTATTAATTTAATTATATTATTTTCGTCTGAAATAATTGTTCCCATAGCAGGCATTTGAGTAATAGCGATATTATTATCACAATTGTCCGAGACCAAAATTTCAGCTGTATAATCCCTTAGAGAGGCTTCACAATTTTCATTTGCCTCAACTATTGTGTCGGCAATCGCGGAATCAAAAACAGGGGCGATGCTATCTATAACAATTTGTGCTACTTCACTTATTATTTCACCAAATTCATTTGAGGTTTTGCATCTGAATTTCGCATTGTTTAAGTTTTTGTTTGCTAAGACGCTTAAGACTGGAGTTTGCGTTCCTGAAAAATTCAAATTATCCGCAAGGTCTGCCCATACATCTCCGTTATCATATAAAATTTGCCACTGGTAATCAACAATATTCTCTCCTTCTATTGTGAAATTAACAGTAGAGCCTATACAAACACCAGATTGATTAACCGGCTGCAATGTTATTTTTGGAGCAACGGGCTCTGCACCACAACTGCATTTTTGAACAGGTTTACCTTGCAAAAATCTGATTTTTGCGGGAATAGTTCCTGAATTTAGCTGAAATTCAGGACCAATACTTGGCCAGATATTGTTAAGAAAAAATGATGGTTTTGTTTTTAAATAGAATGAACTATCCAAGATATTGCTGTAATTTGAGTCATATTCTATATTGCCATTTTCATTATTTCCATGCACAATTGTTTCTTTAACGCCATCGCGAATTTGTATTATTGTATTGCCTCCTGTTAATTCATTTCCCAGAATGTTTTGTTTGTGGGAATCAAATTTTAACTGAAGGTTTGACTTTTCAACTCTATTCCTGAAAAATGTTATTCCGATGCCTGCGGGGCCCCACCAGTCCGAGCTTGTTATTTCCTGAACAATATTTCCCTCAAATAATTCCATAAACGGATAATGTCCATGAACCGATATATCCGGTGGTATATTTTCCGGATCTCCATTAGCCTCGTCCCAAAGAGGATGTATAGAATAATTGTATGCAAAAACATTGCCATTAGCACCAAGGTGTGTAACCATAGAATGTCTCAGGGAATCAAAAACATTGTTTTGGATTAAGCAATTGCCTGATTGCCCACTCAATGCTACACCATAACCTTTCCCCCCGCCACCATAGCTATATGATTTGTGAAAATAGCTGTTTTTTACCTCTATATTACAACTTTGATGAATTGTCACATGATGATACTTTGTAAAATCCGATTCTATCCCGCAAATCCGGCAATTCGCAGTATTTTTAAAGAAAAATGAAGAACCTTCCATTTCCGGATTATTTGCCTTGATATAAAAATTTTCAAAGCCAACATTTTCAATTAAGCCGATACTCCTGACTTTTATATATCCGGTTCCGCCATCATTGCTAAAGTCTATTCTCAGAGGTCTGTCTATAAAAATACTATCATCGTTGATTGCAACTATTTTCACAATCATCCCAATAGCATCTTCGCTCCAAGACCTTGCCCAATCTTGAGGAAACAATTCTGAAATATTTTTTTGCTTTATCTGAATATAGTTCCCTGCTTTAAATGAAGAAGCATCACTTACTTTGATCGTAGTAGAGCCTTTATTATATCCGCCTACTATATCTACATAGGAACCATAGTCATATTTAAGTATCCTGAATAAATCAGTATTGGAATTTGAAATTATCCTTGTTGAATCTGATGAATAGCCTCTGATTATTCTTCCCTGAACCATATCAATTCTTGAATTTAACAGATATGTTCCGGGTGGAAAATAAAAAACGCAAGGAGAAGGATAATCAATAGTATCATTAATCAAAATTTGCAGATTTGAAGAATTATCCTCTATACCATTGTTATTTAGTGAGGGGGAAGTTTCAAGTACATTATAAATGGATGTAGGACAGAATATAGTTTGTGAGTCCGTACCTGCTATACTCCAATCAACCACTCTCGAAAACGGTAAATCTCCATTTAAACCATTCTTAATATTTGTTGTATCACAAATATTTTTAGGATTATGAATGCTTTGGGAATTAACAATGCCTAAAAGCATTATAACAATGATGAGTGTAATTGTTATGTTTTTCATTTTTGATATATTTTTAATGCATTCATCAATCAGTACAAAAGTCAGTCAAGCATAACAGTCACACCCGACAATTAGCAACAAAAATACAGGATTTTATCAAGGAAGCAAACCTATTTTTGATATTTTTTTACCATCTAATGCGTGCCGTAGGTACGCTATGTAATCACACGATAATGTAACCTTTAATCACCAAGCACAAGTAAAAACCAAGACTTTAACACATTTTTGACAATATACAGACCCTTACTGACAATTAATGAACTGTTTTAAGCAATGTTTAATATATCTTTGCTTTTGAAAACAATGTGGTTTTTATTAAAACAGATAAGATATGAAAATTTCAATGACAATTCTAACTATAATTATAACTTTTAGCTTTGGATACTCTCAATCACCAAGACTTATTGAGAAAGCCAATAAGCAAGTCGAAAAGGTAAACGCACTTATCGTTTCAGAAGCTGCTGATTTAGCACTGAACGAAACTCAGAAAGCTGATTTACAAAAATTATTCATTCAAAAGATTAAAGATATCAAAGCTTTGAAGAAAAGCGGATTGGAGGGAGATGAATTGAAGGCTCAAAAAAAAGCAATAAATAAAAAGATAAGCAAACAAATCAGAAAAGAAATACTTACAAAAGAGCAGAATATCGCTTTTAAAGCTGCTAAACGTAAGAGAAAGAAAAAATAAATAGTGTTTTCGTACAGACACTAATCTATTGTATTTTATTATTAAACAACATCTATAAAACATTCAAAAATGAAGAAAAAATTACAAATTTTAAGTTTAGTTTTAATCGTATTTTTTGCATTTGCAAGCACTCAACTGTCCGCTCAAAAATGGACAGGAAAGGGTGATGGAACTTCTTGGAATGACGCTGCCAATTGGGATAAAAATGAGGTTCCGGCAGCCGGCGCAATCGTAAAAATAAACAAAGATTATACAATCACCGGTACTATGACTAATGCTCCGGCGACTATCAAGGTATTGAAAAATTCCAATATCGTGTTTGACTTGGATATGAATGTCGGAGATGGTGTAGCAACACAACACTGTATTTCCATAGGTGCAGGCTCTAACGTAACATTGGGTGTGGAAGGACACAATAGAGTATTCAATTTCAAAACCCCAAAACACGCCTTAGCTGTTTTCGGCGGTAGTGATGGTGTAAATATCACAATCGCAAAAAGCAGTACTATGAATGTTAACAAAGCAGGTTTTGGTGTAAATCTGGCAAATACTACTTCATCAGTAATCAATAATGGAACAATAAATCTTAGCGAGGAAGTATCCTTAGGCATAAAAGTTGGCGGAAGTTTTACAAACAATGGTAAGATACTCGGTGCAAGTTTGAGAAACAAAGGTTTGGTATTATCAGGGGCTTTTATAAACAATGGAGAATTGTCTTATACCGCACCTAATGATACAAGTAAATTATTTTTCATAGATACTTTGGGTACTTTCCAAAACAATAAAAAATTATTTTTACAAGGAGGAAAGGACTCTACCGCTGTTATTGTAAATGGAAATCTTACAAATAGCAAAGATGCCTATTTCACGGTAAATACGGCAGGAATGAAAATTAATCCTATCGGTATTTTTGTGAATTCCGGTCTATTCAGTAGAGACGGTGGAGTATTTATCACAAATGGAACATCAACCAATAACGCTTTCTACAATTATACATCAGGAGGTGCTTTCTCTGAAGGATCAGGAGTCATAGTTGACAACGGATTGCCAAATGGAGCTTTGGTAGATGCTGCGAGCAATTGTACTGTAGATTTAGCAGAAGAAGCTTATGCCTGGTATTATGATGGTGACTCTTTGGGTGTTGCAACTGCTGACGGAAGTTTTACTTTCCCTGCAAAATCAGTACCGAATGATTCTATTGCATTGACAACTTCTCTTACAGGTGTGTCAGTAACTGTAATCAATATATGTGAAGATGCTGTTGACGGTGGTGGTTGTGGAGAAATTGCAAGTCCGGAATCTCTAGGTGATGAAGCTATCTGCCAAGGAGAAACTACTCCTGCTTTGAAAGTAAAAGAAGCTGCCGGATATGTTGCCGATTGGTATGATGCTGCTACAGGTGGTACATTGCTTTATACAGGTCTCGAATATACTCCTGCAGATGTTCATCTTGGAGACAATGTCTATTATGTACAAAACAGAGAAGAATCAACCGGATGTACATCAGATAGAACTGTTGTAAAACTAACAGTCAATTCTCTACCTTTATTGACAGCTGATAGTACAGAATGTGCAGAAGATAATAAGACATATGCCGTGTATTTATCTACAGGAACTGACTACAATATAGTTGCAAGCGCAGGTACGGTTGATGGTAGTATAATAAAGGATATCCCTGTTGGAACAGATATCGATATTACTGCTACTGATACATCAACAGGATGCACATCAAGTGTAAGTGTCTCCTCACCGGAATGCACAACAGCCACAAATGATTTTGATGCTAATAGTCAATTGACAGTTTACCCGACTTTGGTAAAAGACGGATTTTTAACGGTAGAACTAAAAAACAAAAATGACTATACATTGAATATTATCTCAGCTACAGGAAAGAGCATTAAGGAATTTAAGCTATCCGATACAAGTAAATTGGATGTAAGCAGTCTTAATCCCGGAATGTATTTTATCAAAACAAATAAAAATACCAATATAACAAAATTTATAATTTTAAAATAGTGTGTTGTTTATTTAATAATGTTGCTCCCGAAACTTTTTCAAAGGGATAAAGTTTTGGGAGATTTTTTTATTAAATTTACTCATAAGCTATATAACAGGCGTATTTAATTTTTTAAAACAAAACAACCATTTTTTAATTTATAAAACCATTAATGATGAAAAAAACTATTTTACTTTCGGCATTTTTATTATACTCAATTTTTAGCTTTGGTCAAGCAACAGTTGTTTGGACCGGAGGAGGAGCTGGAAACAATTGGGATGACGGTAATAATTGGAATACCGGTACTGTTCCAGCTACAGGAGATTTTGTTAAATTAAAAAAGAATGTTACGATAACCGGAACTGCCACAAATAATCCCGGAAGAATTATAATAGTTAAACAAGGGGCTAATCCATCTTCTGTAGTACTTGATTTAGATCTCACAATAGATGGGATGACTGGCCAACACTCAATTACGTTTAATGAAGGCTGTTCATTAACTGTGTCTAGTGGAAGGACTTTGAGTGTAACTGCTCCTAATGATAAGAATGGTATTAACACATCTAATGCAAATCAAGATGTGAGTTTTATTAATAATGGAACTGTAACATTTTCGGGATGTAATAATGATATTTATCTTGATGGAACTGGCTGCTCAGTAGAAAATAATGGTTCCATCTCAATCACTTCTCCTTCTTCGGATGGAATTCACATTTCTAATTATACAGGAGCAAAATTTACCAATAATAGTGGTGCGACTTTAACCATTAATACTCCATCACAAGATGGGATTGACAATTTTAAATCTTTTATCAATAATGGCACCTTATCTATTGATGGGGCAACTTCTAAATCAATTTTCCAGCGATCAGGCTCCACTTTTTCAAATACAGGAGAAATTACTATTAATAATGTACCTAGTGGGAAAGATGGAATAAGATTGGAAGGTAATTTCACAAATGAAACCAATGGTAATATTACTATCCATGGTGAAAATGGGGATGACTGCATTTCGATAAATGGTGGTACATTTACAAATGATGGCTCAATAACACTTTATGCCAATGGGGCATCAGCTATAAATAATGGTTTAGCCATAGATGAAAATGGTGCAACAGGTTCATTATTCATTAACACTAGTAATAATTCTTTGACTATACACAGTGGAGATGTATCGAAAGGTAGGGGTATATATGTGTATTCTGATGGAAAAATACAAAACACAGGTACTATCACAATAGATGAAGGTAAGCCTAGTTATAGATTTTATTCTAAAGGTATAGTTGAAAATCAGGAAGGTGCAACTATAGATGTTGGAGATGGAAAAATACAAGCATTTGCTGGAACATTTACTAATGACGGTTTATTAAAATCCACTTCAAATAAGGGACTAATTGACGATGGGGCGACTACTACTAATAATGGCTTCTATGACTGGTCTAATAGCGAGTTTGATACAGATAATGGAGTCTCTCTTACAAATGGTAACGGTGAGGTTACCGCCTCAGGATGCGATGTCGATATCGCACAAGTTGCTTATCATTGGAAAGAGGACGATCCTATTACTATGACCTTTCCGGGATGGGATGCAGCAGCAGATGGTACATTTACCATAGGTACAAAAGAAGTGAAAAACTATCCTCCGACTGTAATAACTGACGAATATGGAACTGATGTACAAATAAAAATAAGAGATCTTTGTACTACCGCTATCCCAATCGAACTCTTGGAATTTAAAGCTAAATCTACTAAAAGCTCTATTCTCCTAAGTTGGACAACACTTACAGAGGCTAATACGGATTATTTCTCTATTGAAAAAAGCAAAGATGCTAAACATTTTGAAGAAATCGGTACAGTAAAAGCAGCCGGAAATAGCAGAAAGCAATTGGAATACAGCATTGAGGACACCGGAGATTTAGCCGGCATCAATTATTATAGACTTGTTACATACGACCTTGATGGCAATTACAGTTCAAGTGAAGTGATAAGAGTATCCGTGAGCGCTTTGGAGCCATTTACAGTATATCCGACTAGAATAAACAAAGGTGGGTTTTTGAATGTAAATATTGCAAATGGCACTACTGATGCCAATTTATCAATTTACAATAGCACAGGAGCTTTGGTTTATTCTACTAAGATAAGCGAAGGCGGAAAGAAGATAATTGCGATTGATGACAGATTCCGTCAAGGCATTTATTATATCAAATTATTGCAAAATAATGAAGTTAATACTAAGAAGTTTTTCATAATAGATAACTGATTGTTTATAGAGATTCGTAGTAATCACTTAACAAGCCTTTTCGGGTATTAATAAATCCGGAAGGGCTATTAACCAACTAAAATGCGTGCCGTAGGTACGCTATGTTGCCCACATCAACAAAATTTCTTGTAATAAAGCGAAAAAAATGAAATACGCCACTTTAGATTTTCAAAATATAATTAAAATTTTTAACTTTGGTGGTTGGTAAATCGGCATTTTTCTTTTTGACTTAACAGGGTTATTATATGAAAAAAATATTATTAGTTCTTACAATATTTTTCACATTTATACAAAATGATGCCTTAGCACAAATATCGGCACAAGATATTGTATTAAAGATGGGACGTGGCATTAATCTTGGCAATACTCTTAGTGCGCCGATTGAGGGAAATTGGGCAGATCCTGTTAAGAAATCTTATTTTGAAGATGTTGCAAATGCCGGGTTCAAAACGGTCAGAATACCCATTCGTTTTGATAAGCATACTACGGCTTTATCCGAAGTAAATTATACCGGAAACAATGGTGAATATGCAGGCTCTATTTCCGATTACTCCATAGACAAATCCTATTTGGATAGAATTGAAGAAGTGATTTCCTGGGCATTGGAATACAAATTATATGCTATAATAGATGTCCATGGAGACAAGTGGTTTTGGGAAAGTTTTAAACCAAATAGTGAGTATTACAAAACAGGAAATGACCTTAAAGCTGCCATAGATCGTTTCCGGGCTATTTGGACAGCTATTTCCCAAAGATTTAGTGATTATCCCGGGCAGTTATTGTTTGAGATAATGAATGAGCCGTACTTTGCCATGGATGCAGAGCAAGTAAACCAAACGAATATTGATATTTTGAAAATAATAAGAAAGACCAACCCTACTCGAAACATTATTATTACCGGAGGTGGAAAAAACTCTTGGGAAACAGTTATGACAATAAAACAAGAGCTTTTGAATAGTGACAGCTTTTTGATTGCAACATTCCACTATTATAAACCCAATCATTTTACCAAATCAAGTAGAGAGGGTTTTGATGATTTCGAATGGGGAACGGATGAAGATAAAGCTCAAATAGATTTGAATTTTGAAGCGGTAGCAAATTGGTCAAAATCCAATAATACCCCTGTTCTACTGGGAGAATTTGGAGCAGATAATGAAGGGGGATATAATTATTACAAAAAGAAGTACAAAGGTTTTGGAGGTCCGACAAAAGAATCAAGAGAAAGGTATTATGAATATCTGGCTAATAAAGCGATAGATTTGGGTTTTTGTTTTACTGTCTGGGATGCAGGCGAAAAATCAAGCAAAACAATTTATCTCGCTTCGTCAAGATCTTGGGTGGAGAATATTAAAAAAGCTGTTTTAGGAAATAATTCAATATCGACTAATGAATTCCAAAATAATTTGAATTGTACTGTATTCCCAAATCCTTGTACCGGCACTCTTCATATTATCAGTAATACTGAAGTTAAATGGGTCAATATATATAATACCAAAGGTGTTCTTGTGATAAATAAGTCCAAAAATATTTTTAATGTGGATTTGGGCGAACTTTCTCCGGGTTTTTATTACATTGCAGTTTATTTTAAAGATAATAGAAAAAAAGTATTTAAGATACTCAAAACAGGGTGATTTTTAAATGATACTTGTGCAAATAGACTTAGTTAGACTGTGATAAATAAAAGCAAAAAATATATAAAGATAAATACTTTGGTCTTTTCGTTATTTGTCTTTTTCGCCAATTATTCTTGCAAGCAAAATGATAAAATTGAAAAAGGACAAACTCATTTTACTACAGAAATAACTCAAAAAAGTTTTGCCGGTAGTAAAGAGTGTAAAGTATGCCATGAAAAAGAATACAAAGACTGGATGGGTTCGGATCATCAACTTGCAATGCAAAAAGCAGATTCTGCGAGTGTTTTAGCGGATTTCAATGATGCGTATTTTACCGGCAAAGGTGTAAAATATCATTTTTTTAAAAAAGATTCACTTTATTTTGTCAATACCGAAGGACATGACGGCAAATATCATGATTATGAAGTAAAATACACTTTTGGATTTCGTCCCTTGCAACAATATATTGTGCCTTTTGAAAAAGGAAAGTATCAGTGTTTGCATTCCGCATGGGATGACAAATCATCAAAATGGTTTGATCTTCAACCTGAACTAAAAATCAAACACGATGAATGGATGCATTGGACAGGTGGAAGTATGACATGGAACAATATGTGTGCGGATTGTCATTCTACTTTTGTTGAGAAAAACTACGAAGAATCAAGCGGAGCTTACCATACTTCTTTTGTTGAAATAAATGTCGGATGTGAAGCATGTCACGGACCGGGTGCTCAGCATATTGAATACTATACTGATAGGGATAAATATAAAGATATACTTCCACCGAAACTTTATATGAATCAAAATATGAATTCAAAGGAGTTAGTTCAAAAATGTGCCAGATGCCATTCCCGTAGGTCAATGGTAACAAATTATTTCGATTATAAAGGGCATTTTCTCGATTATTATTATCCCAATCTTATAAGATATCCAACATATGAAAAAGATGGACAGATACTTGACGAAGATTATGTTGTAGGCTCTTTTATGCAAAGCAGAATGTATAATTTGGAATCGGTGTCTTGCAGTAATTGTCACGATATGCATACCATGAAACTAAAAAAAGAAGGTAATAATCTATGCCTTCAGTGTCATGAAAAAAAATATGATAATTACCGGCATCATTTTCATAAACAAGACACGAAAGCATCACAATGCATCAATTGTCACATGACCGGAAAATATTATATGGGAGTTGATTTTAGACGGGATCACAGTTTCAGGGTTCCCAGACCTGATCAAACGGTCAAATACGGAACTCCCAATGCCTGTAATAAATGTCACAAGGATAAAACCGCTCAATGGGCAAGTGATTTTATCATTGGTAAATACGGCAAAAAGCGTCAAAAACATTTTTCCGACTGGTTATTGCCTGCACTTGAAGGTAATCTTGATTCACTGAAAAGTTTGATAAGCCAAACTGATTTTCCGGATATAATTAGGGCGAGTGCGGTGAATATATTGTCAGATCAAATATATTCCCCGAATGAGTTGAATATAGTATTGAAAATGCTTGAGGATAAAAGCCCGTTGGTCAGGAGAGAAGCCATAATGACATTGGTGAATATCGGAAAAGGATATGAAAAAGCTATAGAACCACGGTTGAATGATGCAATTCGCACCGTCAGAATCGCAGCTGCAAGATATTTTATTCTGAATAATATTAAAATCGAAAATACCGGATTTGAAAAAGCAAAAAATGAATTTCTAAGCGATTTACATGTCAATTCGGATTTTGCATCAGGTCAACATCAATTAGCCTTGTATTATATGTCGCAAGGTGATAGGCGTTTAGCAAAAAAAGCTTATGAAAAAGCTTTGAAAATTGATAATTATTTTAATCTGTCAAGGATGAATCTTGCATTGATGGAATATGAGGATGGAAATATACAATTAGCAGAAAAATTATATAAAAAAGTAATTGAACAAGAACCTGAATATAGCTACCCTTATTTTATGCTCGGATTGTTGTACAATGAAAAATCCGATAATATAAAATCCCTTGAATACCTTAAAAATGCGATAGAAAAACAACCTCCCATACCAAATGCTTTTTACAATTATGCTCTCAAACTTCAACAAGCCGGTAAATATAAAGAATCGCTAAAGGTATTGGATAAAGCACTAAGCCTTTTTCCCGGCAATGAGCGAATGTTGTATATTAGACTATTAGGGGAAATAAAAACAAATAACAAGAAAAAAGCTCGTTTAACCTGCAATGAATTGATAAAAATCAACCCTCAAAATAGCGACTACAAAAGAATATTGGAAGATTTAAAAAAATGAAGTGCACACTATTCCTTCACTACCCTTCACAATTGTTCTTTTTACTATAAGAAAATGGCTGAATAAAAATTAGTTTTTTATCCAGCCATTTATTTTCAAGAATATATCCCAATATATAAATTAAAGTGGTGAATAATTCGGGTTAATCCTGTTTCATATGTACAACCCTTTGTTCATAAGGAGCCTCATATCCTGCATCACCAAGAGCCTTAACAATCTCTCCTCTCAAACCCCAAAATACGTCCCAATAGTTTTCAACAGTCGTAAAAGGTAAAGCGGTCAACTGTATATTTGTATTGGTCAGTTCTGTAACATATACGCTAGGTGCGGGGTCTCCAAGGACATATTTTGATTTTTTAAGTACATCCAATACGATTTCTTTTGCCTTTTCCACATCAGAACCATATCTTATAGCAAATGGAATATCAGCCCTTACATTTCCTTTCTGTGAATAATTTATGATATTTCCGCCTAATAACGGACCATTAGGAATCACTACTGTTTTATTTTGAAATGTCTCTATAATTGTAACAAAGACTGATAGTTCTTTGACAAATCCCAACTCCCCTTGAGCTTCAATCAAATCACCGACCTTGAATGGTCTGAAAATCAATAATAATACTCCTGCTGCAAAATTTCCCAATGCCCCTTGCATAGCCATTCCGATTGCCAGACCTACTGCACCCAAAAGGGCGATGAATGAAGTTGTCTTAATACCGATTTGAGCAGCTACAGCCAAAAACAGCATCACTTTTAGCAAAAAAGTTAAAAGGGTAATTAAAAATGGTCTAAGCGTTGAATCAATATGCTTGGTTTCCATTATTCGACCAACAGCCTTCATCATCAATCTTATAATCCAAAGACCAATAATCAGGGTGATAATAGCCATTACAAATTTTGGACCCCATTCTCCCAAAATAGATCCTATTTGACCCAAAAAGTTTGTTTTGATTGTAGTAATTATATCTTCCATAACAGTATTTTGAAGTGAGTTAATATTGTTTTGACGCAACAATTTCTCAAGGTCACTATCAATTATGATTCAAAGTTGGTTTTTTGTTTTTACCTTAACAAAGTCTCTAAATGCAGATTAACAATTAGAAGTATTTTTATCTTCACTATTTAACAGCTTCTTTAGTCATACTGCCGTAGTTCTTGATAATCGCCTCCTGCTGTTTCCAGGTAAGTTTATCAAAAACTTGCCATAGCTCATAAGGATATTTTATTTTGTAAACCATCAGTGATTCTTCATATGTATCGGGATCATAGTATGGTACGGTATCAATCCTTGATGACATTTTTCCCGAAAGATTTAGACTGTTTATATACTCGTCCATTGTAATTTTTGATTTTACAATTTTCTTTGTTTCTTTTTTTGTATCTGGATCATAGTAAAATACCGTATCTGTTGCATAATAGTACCCGGGAATCAGTGTGTCTCTGACGATTTGGCCATCTTGCGTTATGTAAACGGGATAAGATTTGAAAGTAAAAGCTGATAAGATTATCAGGAATAGTGGTATTACCAATGCATAAGTAATTTTTTTCGAAGATCTGTTTTTTGCTAACATTTTGATTCTATTTTTAGTTAATGAAAAGAAGTTATTTGTAATCAATCGCTGATTGGCGATATGTTTTTTTGACTAAATAAGTAGATACTCTGCCATTGTAACATCATCTATGTTTTTTTTCTCCATAGCGATGAAATCTGCTTCA